>FZPS01000168.1_pt55 | contig 71983 bp, 76 predicted proteins | sample 1817821 | NCBI WGS metagenome assembly FZPS01 (sample SAMEA104158645, study PRJEB21678) | metagenome | place: Germany | collected 2015-04-21
CTTTGCCCTCTACGAGGTAAAGACTTCATTTGGCGAATGTTTGTCAAGGGCAACTGCGGTTAGTTGCAGCTAACTTCAGTTTGTTGGTAGTTTTGAAGCTAGTTTTTCATAAACTTTTTACAGTACCTATCTTGGTTCAATTTTATCTTTTAAAAAGACCAAGTTATAATAATTAGAAACTTTGCTGTGGCAAAACATATTATTATGGACCTTTCCTACATAAAGTTTACTTAGTAACAAAACAAAAGGCCTTTCTTTCCTTTTACTTTGTTACATTAAAAAGAAAGAAAGACCTTTTAACGTAACAGTGGATGAAATATTACATCGCAAACCTAAAGATAGATTTTTCGTTTAGAGGCTATACTCCCATCCTCTAACACTTAACGCGTAATACCTGCTCTGCTACAGCTATTATTTCTATTTACTTTTAACTTAGGTATATTATAGCATAATGAAAAGTAGCTGTCTATATTTATTTTTCCTATAATAAAACAAAAAAAATCGAGCCAAAATTTAAGCTCGATTTTTATATTTTTAAAGGTTTTGTCACATATATTCTAAAAGTATCTTTTATATCTGTTCCACTTTCAGTTATATTCAATCCTAATAAAGGCATAATTTGCACACAAAGGCTTATCAGCATTATAGTTTTCCATTTCTTCATTTGCACATCACCTCACATTATTATAGCAGGCGGTTCTTTTCGTTATTCCTAATTATATTGTTTCTATTTTTAAATTAAATATACATTTATTAATTTAATTGTCCCCTATCTTATCAGCCTTTGCAATTTTACTATTTATTTGCGCCTTATAGTATTCTACTAGCTCAGGATATTGTTGCAAATCCTCTAGTCCTTTTTCTGTAAGCTTATAGACTCCTTTTTTCACTCTTTCAAACCATCCATAATAATTTTGATTTAAAATAGAGGTTGTCTTTTTATTATCACTGCCAAGTTCCCTAAGCTCCTTTGTAGATAAAGGGCCATATTGTTGCAGGGAAGTGGCTATTAATATAGAGGCTTCCCTATAGGCTGTCACTAGCTTCTTACCTTTACTACCTCCTTTGTTTAAATCCATCTTTCTTCCTTCTATCTCTTTTATCAAGAGCTTTCTTTTCTTCTTGCTAGCCTGTATACTTTTATTTCTATCAAAGGGTACAGGTTCTAGTGCCACTTCTACTGTCCTTAATCCTTTTTTTATGTCCACTAATATTAAACCTAGTTCCAATCGCCTTAATAAATGTAAGCTATCCTTCCATTTAGCATTTATCTTGAATTTTTTTTGCTTTGGTATAGCTATATAAACGAGATCAGCAGTCCTCTGCCTAATAACTGCCTGAGTTAACAGACTTACTGTAAGGTTTTTCTTTAACTCTATAATAATAAGCTCTTCTTCTTTTAGGGCTGTTATGTCACAAGCTTTCACTTCTCCATTAACCTTGTAGCCTAAAGCTTCAAAATACTCCTTCACTGGAGGGTATAAATCTTCTTCCTTTAGTTCATCCTTCATTTTTACTCACCTTTTTACTTAGTTCTTAAATCTATTATACTGATTGATTAAGCTTTCTACAAAGAAAATTTAAGGTCCTTTCAATTATAAAAAAATATAAAAGTGGAATCTTATTAATAAAGCTTATTTCATATATTTCTCTAAGTGAGAAATTATGTTATAATTGTTTCATCTATATGCAGTTTAATATAAACTTAATCAGAGAAAAGACCCTGACAATGGAGCTTTATGTTTATTTTACTCTAATAATTTGTAAGGAGCGTTTTTATGAAAACTTTATTGATAACTGATTCTTGTTCTGACCTACCGGTTAAATACGCAGAAGATAATAATATAGTAATAATGCCCTTGTCTTATAATTTTAAGGGCAAGAGCTACCAGGATGACTTTGGTAAATCTATAAGCTATAAGGATTTTTATAGTGAAGTGAGAAATGGCGAAATGCCTTCTACTTCTCAAATAAATCCTTCTACCTTCGAAGAAACTTTCCGCAAATACGTATCTCAGGGCTATTCTTTAATTTACATAGCCTTTTCCTCTGCCTTAAGCGGTACACACAACAGCGCCTGCATTGCAAGAGATACAATACTAGAGGAAAATCCAGAAGCAGATATCTCTGTTATTGATTCTAAATGTGCTTCTTTAGGCCTAGGTCTATTAGTTTATAACGCTTGTGAAAGGCTAAAATCCGGAGTCTCTAAGGAAGAGCTTGTTAACTGGGTAGAGAATAACAAGTTAAAACTCAACCATTGGTTTACCGTAGATGACCTCCATCACCTTAAGAGAGGGGGAAGAGTTTCTTCCACCAGTGCTATTTTAGGTACCTTGCTGGATATAAAGCCTATACTTATTGTTAATAAGGAAGGTAAGCTAATTCCTGTAGCTAAGGTTAAGGGAAGAAAGAAATCTATCAAAACCTTGCTAGAGGCATTAAAAGAAAGAATCGTAGATCCAGAAAATCAAGTTATAGCTATAAGCCACGGCGATTGCGAGGAAGATGCAAGATTCCTTGAAAGGTTGATTAAGGAATCTATCAATGTTAAAGATATTATCTTTAACTATATAGGACCAGTTATAGGATCCCATTCAGGTCCAGGAACTATTACCGTCTTCTTCTTTGGTAAAGAAAGAGAAGAAAATTAGTTGACAATGACAATTATCATAAAAGGCTTTTTCGTAACTTAATACGAAAAAGCCTTTTATACTTTATTAAAAGATTATCTTTTAGCAAAAAGCTCTGCTATTTTTACAATAACCTCTACTACCTTCTCTAAAGACTGAATTGGTAGATATTCAAACTTTCCGTGGAAATTCTCTCCTCCAGCAAAGATATTAGGTGTAGGAAGTCCCATGAAGCTTAATCTTGAACCATCAGTGCCACCTCTTATAGGTCTTACTATAGGCTTAACCCCAACAGCTTCCATAGCTTGGTAGGCAAGATCTACTATATACTTATCTTCATCAATTTTCTCCTTCATATTATAGTATTGATCCTTTAAGTCTAGTATAACAGTTCCTTCTCCATACTTTTTGTTCATTTCCTCTACAAGATCTACTACAAACTGCTTTCTTCTTTCAAAGCTTTCCCTGCTAAAGTCTCTGATAAGATAATGTAAATTGGTCTCTTCTACTTCACCATTCATGGAGTTTAAATGATAGAAGCCGTCATAACCTGCTGTCTTTTCTGGCACCTGGTCTGCTGGAAAGCTTCCTATTATGTCATTAGCAATTATTATTGAGTTTTTCATCTTTCCTGCGGCATATCCAGGATGAACATTTCTTCCTTTAATCTTAATTTTTGCTGATGCTGCGTTAAAGCTCTCGTATTCCAATTCTCCTATTTTACCACCATCTACGGTGTAAGCTAAATCTGCTCCAAACTTTTCTACATTAAAGTGGTCTGCACCGCGACCAACCTCTTCATCAGGAGTAAATCCAATCTTTATAGTACCATGCTTAATTTCAGGATGGGCTATTAGATACTCCATAGCACTAAGTATGCCTGCTATTCCTGCCTTATCATCAGCACCTAAGAGGGTTGTTCCATCTGTGGTTATCAAATCCTGGCCAATATATTCTTTTAACTCTGGAGACTCCATAGGAGATAAAACCACATTTTCTTCCTTGTTAAGAACTATATCTCCTCCATCATAGTTTTTAACTATTTGAGGATTAACATTTTCCCCACTCATATCTGGTGATGTATCCATATGAGCAATAAAGCCTATAACAGGTACTTTCTTATCTATATTAGAAGGAAGCTCTGCCATTACGTATCCATTTTCATCTAAAGATACATTTTTCAGACCCATTTCCTCCATTTCCTTCACTAATTCCCTTGCCAAATTCAGCTGTTTTGCAGTACTTGGCACTGTGGTAGAATCCTCATCGGATCTTGTATCGATTTTTACATACTTTAAAAATCTTTCAACTACTGTTGTCATATAAATTTCCCCTTTTTTATTATATTTTTATGTAATAATGAATCTTGCCTTAGTATCTCTTATTATATATTAATAGGCTCACCAATTTTACAAAAGCAATTCAAATTGATAATCTTACCACTTAGATATCTAACTGCAACTATTATATCAAATATGCTAGTTTCAAACAAACCTCTACTGTATCTGGCCAATAGCAGAATCCTCCCCTTTGCATATTATATATATGAGACTTTTAACTCTGCATTTTATGAAAACTTGGGACTTTAGGGAGTATGTGAGGAAATATAGAAGATGCTGAGCACCTAGGTAGACTATAGGTGATCAGCATCTTTTTACCTTAAAAAAAGAGGTAGGTCTGGGGGAAGCTTGTGTAAATGTGATGTGTCGTTTAGCTTTCTTATAGTTTTTTCTCCGCTTTCATTTATTCTTAAACGGCTTATGCTCCCCAGGCTTATATCAAAGGATATGTTTCTTTTAAAGGCTTCCTCCAACTCCAACCACCAAGATATAATTGCTATGGCAGTACCACTATGAGTAACTATAACTACCCTTTCCTCAGAGGAAGCATTTATGCGATCCATGAAGTCAAAAACTCTGTCATTAAACATTTTCCAACTTTCTGCATTTGGATAGGGTACCCAATCCCAGGCTGGCTCCCTGAAGGGAAGGAGAATCTTTTCTGCTTCTTTTTTACTTAGATTTGCTGCATTACCGTTGCAGAGCTCTCTCAACTCTTCAAAAGCCAAGGGTTCCTTATGAATAAACTTGCCAATTATCTCTGCAGTTTCCCAAGCTCTTTCCAAGTCGCTGCAAAAAAAGTCAAAACTCCTTTTCTTTAAAATACCAGCTAACCTTTCACCCACTGCTTCAGCCTGCTTTTTTCCCTTCTCCGTTAACAGGGAGTTTGTCCACCCTCCTGTTAAGGCTTCACCTTTAAGGTTAAAAGCCTCTCCGTGCCTTACAATAATCAGCTCTTTAATCATTAGTCCCCTCCTATCTTATTTAAATGTGTTTTTAACCTTTCATATCCTGCAATTACTTTTGAATCCCAAGCATATCCTCTACTCGCTCGTTCATATAGTTATAGGCATCTATGATTCCTTGATTGTAAAACTCCGGTGCTAAATTTTCTATAATAAAATCTAAGATCATAGATGCAGCTAATTGTCCTAGCTCTTCCTCTCTTTCAGTGTAGAAATAATGGCGAAGATCGCTGATCATCTCTTCTCGCTTTTCTTTGCTTATATTGATTTTATTTCCTTTCCTACTCATCTCTATCCCTCATTGCTTAAATTTGGTTTATATATCCTTCTATTTTCTAAGGACCATAATCTCTCAGAGAAACTGCCTCCATCTATCTCCTTAGTAACCTTTGTCATATCATATATTCTAGCATCTATGATGTCCAAATAGTGTAATACTTCTGCCTCAGGAATCATAGGTTTCACAGGACTTCCATACTCAGGCTCATAGTGATGGGAAAGAATCATGTGCTGAAGAAGCATTACTACTTCCTTATCTACCCCCAAGCGCTGTCCTACAAGCTCTAAATTTTTAATCCCTTGGATGATATGTCCAAGAAGTGTACCTTCAACGGTATAATCGCTAACTATGCCAAGCTGGCTAGAATCCATTTCTTCTATTTTTGCTAGGTCATGTAGAATTACTCCGGCATAAAGTAAATCCTTATTTAAATTTGTATATACTTCACAGAGCTTTTCTGCTGCCTTAAGCATAGTAGAAACATGGTATAAAAGGCCGGACCTTACAGCATGATGGTTTTTCTTTGCTGCAGGATAGTACATGATCTTCTCTTTCTTTTCCTCTATCATAGTACTGACAATCTTCTGGATATCTGTATTTTTCATATTGTCTACAAAGCCTTTTATAAAGTTATACATTTCTTCTGCTGGAAAGGGTGCTGTAGGTACAAATTCCGAAACATCTAGCTTATCTTCTTCAGTAGAAGGCCTTATTCTTTCAATTTTTAATTGCAAGGAATTTTGCCAAGAAAGCACTGTACCCCTGACCTTTATAAGGGTATTAGCGGAATATCTTTTTTCCTCCTCTGCTGATACCTCCCAGAGCTTACCATTAATCTCACCAGTTTTATCTGCTAAAGTAAAATCTAAATACTTTTTATTATTACTGTTAGTTGTCTTACAATCTACAGACTTTACAAGGTAAAAACCTTCAATTTTTTTACCTTGCTGAAACTCATTTATATTAGTCATTAAAATAGATCTCCCTTCAAAAATAGTTATGTATTCTAGATACTCTACTTATTATTATAAGGTATTTATATGCAAAAAAACACCATACATATTTAATCATTGCCATAGTAAAGATAAATCTTTCAATATTATAATTTAAAGCCTTGTTTTATTGATATAATATAATAATGAAGATTATACCAATAATCAAAGGGAGGTGCTCCTATGAAGATAAATATACCCCAAAGGGTTCAATTCATAATAAATCAATTAGAAAAACAAGGCTATGAAGCTTTTGCTGTAGGTGGCTGCGTTAGAGACAGCATACTAGGAAGAAAGCCTAATGATTGGGACATTACTACCAACGCTCTACCAGAGGCTATTGTTAAAAGTTTCAACCACACTATTCCTACAGGGATTAAACATGGAACTATTACGGTAATGATAGATAATCTTCCCTTCGAAGTTACTACCTATAGAATAGATGGAGAATATACAGATAATCGCCATCCTGATGAAGTTATATTTACTTCTAAATTAGAGGAAGACTTAAGCCGAAGGGATTTTACCATTAATGCTATGGCCTATAATTATAATCAGGGTTTAGTTGACCCTTTCAATGGCTTGAAAGATCTAGAGGAAGGCCTGATAAAAACTGTAGGCAGTGCCCATGATCGCTTTAATGAGGACGCCTTAAGAATGATTAGGGCCATAAGATTTTCCTGTCAGCTAGGCTTCGGTTTAGAAGATAAAACCTTTGAAGCTATAAAATTAAACTGTGAATTAATTAAAAAGGTAAGCATTGAAAGAATAAGGGAAGAGTTTTCAAAAATACTAGTTTCTAAGGAAGCTTCCCGGGGCATAGACAACTTAAGAGTCAGCGGACTTTTACAATATTTCCTGCCAGAAGTGCTGGCTATGTTTGGTTTTGATCAAAGAAATCCTCACCATGATAAAGACATATATTATCATACACTGATGGTTGTGGATAACACAGAACCTAAACTGACTGTAAGGCTAGCAGCACTCCTTCATGACATAGCTAAACCAGTAACCTTTTCCTTAGACGAAAAAGGCATTGGCCACTTTTATACCCATGAAGTTAAAGGCAAGGAAATGTGTGAATACATATTAAAAAGATTGCGATACGATAATGATACTATAAAAAAGGTTTCTAATCTGGTCTTTGATCATATGTCTAGATATAGCAATTTGAAGAAGTCCACAATTAAAAAGGTAATTAATCGTGTGGGGAAGGAGAATCTAGAGGACTTATTTAATTTACAAGAAGCTGATATTAAAGGCAGCGCTCCTCCTTTCGACTTTTCCGGTATCCACCGTTTAAGAATAAAATCTAAAGAGATCTTAGAACAGAAGGAACCCCTAAATGTGAAAGACCTTGCTCTAAAAGGTGACCATTTGATAAAATTAGGCTTAAAACCAGGTAAGCTTATAGGGGAAATCTTAAATTACTTAATAGAAAAGGTCCTAGAAGATCCTGAGCTAAACAAGAAGGAACAGCTAGAGGAAATGGCTTTAGAATATATAGAAAAAAGTAGAGAAGAAAGAGGTAAGAAAGATGAATAAGAAAATTGGATTTATTGGCTGTGGAAACATGGGGCAGGCCATGATAGCTGGCATAATAAAATCAGGAATTACTCAAGGAGAAAAGATTATAGTATCTGATAGGAATGGAAGTTACCTTAATAAGGTAACAGAGGAATTTGGAGTTTTGACCACTGTGGATAACACAGAAGCAGCCTCCTTTAGCGATATTATAATACTAGCAGTAAAACCTAACATATATGGAGATGTTATTAAGGAGATTAGTTCTTCTGTAAAAGAAGATGTGCTAATTGTAACAATAGCTGCAGGGATAAGCATAGATTTTGTGGAAAGAGCCTTTGGCCGGGATATGAAAGTAATTAGAACAATGCCAAACACCCCTGCCCTAGTAGGAGAAGGTATGACCGCTCTTTCAAAAAATATTAGGGTATCAGAGGAAGAACTAGATCAAGTAGTTTCTATCTTCCAAAGTTTTGGCCAGGCAGAAGTAATAGATGAAAAACTAATGGATTCTATCCCTGCTATTAGCGGATCATCACCAGCCTATGTATTTATGATGATCGAAGCTCTAGCAGACGGTGCTGTACTTAGAGGCATGGCAAGGGATAAGGCCTATAAATTTGCTGCTCAGGCAGTGTATGGCTCAGCTAAAATGGTGCTGGAAACCGGTGAACACCCAGCTTTTTTAAAGGATAAGGTTTGCTCTCCTGCAGGGACTACTATAGAGGCTGTTTACTCTTTAGAGCAGAATAACTTCAGAGGAAGTATAATCTCTGCTATGGAAAGTTGCACACAAAAAGCTATAGATATGAGCAAGGATAAGTAGTTGTATTAAAAAAATTAAAAAAATTTATTTTTATTTCTAAATAAATTGTCGAAAAAAGGCAGTAAAATCTCTTAACCCCTCATGTAAAGAGCTTTTACTGCTTTTTGTGGATAACTTTCACTTTAAAAGCTTGTCCTGTGTATAACTTCCCTTTTTTCTGTGGATTACGTGGATAACTTTGTGGATAACTTGTTGGTTTTGTCCACTAACCTGTGGATAACCATGTGACTAATGTGACTAACTTTATTGATTTCACTTATTTATCAAATATATGCACAATTGTGAATAGAGTTATCCACATTATCCTCATGAATTTTCTTCCAACAGCTTTCTCCATTTTTTACGAAAAAACTCCCATCTAATAGTCTTCTATTGTCTTTTCTTGTAGAAAGCCCATAACTTCAGCATTTTCGCCGATTTTGCAATAAGGAAGGGTTATTGACTTTTCTATAGGATCATAAGGATTATAATTTTTCAAATAAAAATGGGTTAAACTGGATAAGTGAAAATTCACCAGCTCCATTCCCAAAACTAGTATGTCATTATTATATTCTTTTAATACCTATTTTTCGAAATATTCTACTAAGCTCTTTAGAGGAAAATACTTTGTCCCCGTTTCCTTATTTCCATAACTTCTGTGGAGGCCCCCCCTGCTTCTGATTTAAACTTTGAACATACATCAAAGTTTCCCCAAAAATGCATAGGAACTAGATACTTAGGCTTTAGTTTTTCTATAAAATACAAGCCACCCTTGGAGTAGTTATGCTCTAGTCTTGGGTCTACAGGAAAGAAGGCTATGTCAATTTTTTCCCCAAGTATTTTTTCTACTTCTTCCTTAAAGGAACGGTCTGCCTTCTCTATCTCTTCTGCAGTATCATCCCACCAATACCACCAGTTTAAATCCCCAGCATGGAAAATATTTATTCCATCCACATATACCATAAAGGATAGACCTATGTCCGTAGAGCCATAGCTTTTTACCTTTACAGCTTTCAGGTCTATTTCCTCATAAGATCCCATAAAGTTTACATTGCTAACTTCTTCCTCAAGTTCAATGTCATCACTTAAAACATATTCTATATCCGGTCTCCAAAAACGCCACTTTAAAATTACAGGATTAAAATGGTCCCCATGGCTATGGGAGGAAAATACAATTACATCTTTATGAATTTTTAAATCTTCTTCTCCTACTACACCATTAGATAGACTTCTATGCCCCTTTTCACTTTCATCCTTAAAGTAGTCAAAAATCAATAAATGATTCTCCGTTTCTACCGCAAAACCGCTATGGTCTAAATAGGTAATTTTTACTTTTTCTAAATGCACACCTACACCTCCAGGTAATATAGTTATCCTCTTCCATTATTTATCGTCAATTCTTTAACACTATGCTAGATTAGCTTCTTTAGTTGTTAAAATAAAGATTATCAGTATGACTTTACTATTATATTATCTCCCTTGAGCCTATAATAATCCAATGATATAATGAATTCAACAATTTATTAGGAGGAATGACTATGAAGTTTAGATTTGAGCATAATAACATAAACGTATTAGATTTAGATCGAAGCCTTGCTTTTTATAAAGAGGCCTTAGGACTTGTGGAAGTAAAAAGAATGGAGGCTTCAGACGGAAGCTTTATTCTTGTTTATCTTGGAGATGGAACTACTGGACATATGCTTGAGCTTACATGGTTAAAGGACAGAAAGGAAGCCTATGATCTTGGAGATAATGAATTTCATATAGCCTTAAGAGTAGACGACTATGAAGCTGCTCATTCACACCATGAAAAGATGGGTTGCATCTGCTTTGAAAATCCAGAAATGGGTATATACTTTATAAATGATCCAGATGATTACTGGATTGAAATATTGCCTAGCAAATAGCTTCTTAAAAATAGGGGTAATTCTGTGGAATACAGGATTACCCTTATTTTAATATGCCACTTCCTACAGATACTCAACTTTTTAACCAAAATCTATAAATATATTTGATTTATTGTTATTTTTTTAACAATATTGTGCTATAATAATGTATTATAATTAAAAAAATTGGTGTTTTTTAATGCCAAGCTGTAGAGAAGGTGGTTATTATGTTTAATTTTGAACATCCATTAAAGATGCTAAAGCATCAAACCTTAAAAGAGGTAGCCCTTTTAGCAAAGGAAGACAAGCTTAATAAATCAGAAATTCGACGTCTGCCCTATAAAATTATCCCTGGTCCAAAGGCAAAATATAGATGCTGTATTTATCATGAGAGAGCTATTATTAAGGAAAGAGCAAAGCTGGCTGCTGGATATGTTCCTAGTGGAGATGAATCTGAAAGTCTTGAGGAAATAAAGAGCAATCAAATGCTCTATGTTATCCCCTCTGCCTGTGACCGATGTCCTATTGATAAGTATCGAGTTACAGAAGTTTGTAGAGGTTGTATCAAGCATAAGTGCATGGAAGTTTGCCCAGTAAATGCAATAAAACTAGTTAACGGACAAGCTTATATTGAGCAGGATCTTTGTAAAGAATGTGGCCTCTGTGCAAAATCTTGTCCTTATAATGCTATATCGGAAGTTATGCGACCTTGTAAGAGAGCTTGCCCAACTGAAGCCTTAGATGTAGGTGATGATAGAAGGGCTATAATAAAAGAAGAGAAGTGTGTAAACTGTGGAGCCTGTATGGATATCTGCCCCTTTGGTGCAATATCTGACAGAAGCTATATAACTGATATAGTGAGATCCCTTGAAGACAATAAAGAGGTATATGCAGTAGTAGCTCCAGCTATCACAGGACAATTTGGTCCAACTGTAACTGTTGGCCAAGTTAAGTCTGCCTTTTTACAATTGGGCTTTAAAGACATGATTGAAGCAGCCTGTGGAGCAGATGCGGTAACAGTTCATGAAGCAGATGAGTTCGTTGAAAGAATGGAGAAAGGTGATAGCTACATGACCAATTCCTGCTGTCCTGGATTTGTTAGCTACATTGAAAAAATCTTCCCTGATCAAAAGGATAGGATATCTTCCACTGTCTCTCCAATGATAGCTACAGGTAGACTTATAAAGAAAATAAATCCTGAGGCAGTAGTTGTTTTTGTTGGTCCTTGTACTGCAAAAAAATCTGAGATAACTAATCCCTCCCTTAAGGATGCTGTAGACTATGTTATGACCTTTGAGGAAATAGCAGCTCTCTTTGATGCTTATAAGGTAGACCCTGAAAACTGTGATACCGTTGATAGTAATGATGCTTCCTTATTTGGACGTGGATTTGCTCAAAGTGGCGGTTTAACTGCTGCAGTGCAAAATTATATCAAGGATAAAAATATTGCTATAGAATTTAAGCCTATTAAAGTCAGCGGTAGTACAGAGCTTAAGAAAACTATGACCATGGCTAAGGTTGGTAAGTTAGGTTGTAACTTTATTGAAGGAATGATGTGCTCTGGTGGCTGCATAGGTGGACCTGCTACCATAGTTTCAATGTTAAAATCTAAACCTCAGCTTATTAAGTTTAGCAATGGCTCTGAAAATAAAAATGTCCTATCAAATAAAAAATTGACTGAATTTGAAGGAGTAAATCTAGAAAGATAATTTATTAACCTTATCTATAATAAATTATCAATCTTTATTGACAAAATACCCCATATCATGGTATTATATTTAACAAGTGAGGGAGTAATATGCGCAATATTGCGTGATAAGTCAACATCCTGGTTGCAAAGCCTGGCTTATCGTAAAATATGAGACTCATGTATAGTTTTACTGTACTTGAGTCCTTTAATATTTAAAGCAAAGATCAAGTACGGTAAGGACTTGATCTTTTTTATTGGAGGAGGAAAGTAATGAAAGAGTACTTACAAACATCGAAAGAGGTTCTGCAAAATCTAAAAAGCTCTGCAGAAGGTCTTTCTATGGATGAAGCTCAAAAAAGACTTGAGCAAAACGGTAAAAACAAGCTTAAAGAGGCTAAGAAGGATTCTCTCCTTGTACGTTTCTTTAATCAATTGAAGGATCCTATGATCATTATTTTGCTAGCAGCAGCTGGAATTTCTGGTATTACCGCTGCATATTCAGGGGAATCCTTCACAGATGTAATTATCATTCTTGCAGTGGTTATCATTAACTCTGTCTTAGGTGTATATCAAGAAAGTAAGGCAGAAAAGGCTATCGAAGCTTTACAAGCTATATCTGCTGCCACTTCAAAGGTTATTCGTGATGGTAAAATTCAGGTGATTAAAAGCGAAGATCTTGTAGTTGGCGATGTAATCTTACTTGAAGCAGGGGATTCTGTTCCGGCAGATGCAAGACTTTTAGACAGTGCTAGCTTAAAGATAGAAGAAGCTGCTTTAACTGGTGAAAGTGTTCCTGTAGATAAGGTTATTAATGCTTTGAACCTAGGAGATGAAAAAGACATTTCCCTTGGAGACCGTAAAAACATGGTTTACATGGGTAGTACTGTAGTATACGGCCGTGGAAGTGCTGTTATTACTGCCACAGGCATGGATACTGAAATGGGTAAAATTGCAGATGCCATTACTCAAGCTCAAGAAAATGCAACTCCATTACAAATTAAATTAAATCAACTAAGTAAAACTCTAAGCTGGCTTGTACTTGGTATATGTGTATTTATATTTATTTTTAGCGTATTTAGACTTTATCCTAATATTACTAGCGACGGCGTACTTTCAACTTTCATGATAGCAGTTTCTCTAGCAGTAGCTGCCATTCCTGAAGGATTAGCTGCCGTTGTTACTATCGTTCTTTCCATTGGTGTTACTAATATGTCCAAGAGAAATGCAGTTATTAGAAAGCTAACTGCTGTGGAAACCTTAGGGTGTACCAATGTAATTTGTTCCGATAAAACTGGTACCTTGACACAAAACAAGATGACAGTGGTAGATCATTTCGGTTCAGACCAGGAATTATTAGGTCGTGCCATGGCTCTTTGTAACGATGCTCACCTTAATGATTCCAACGAAGCAGAAGGTGAACCTACAGAAGCCGCTCTTGTAAACTATGCTTACAAATTAGGCCTTCCAAAGGGCCAAATGGAAGAGGCTAGCCCTCGTGTTGGAGAAGCTCCTTTCGATTCAGGCAGAAAGCTAATGAGTACCATACATAAATTACAAGATGGTAGCTTTGTTCAATATACAAAAGGTGCACCAGATGTGCTTGTAGCTAAATGTAATAGCTACTGGGACGGTTCTAGTGAAAAACCAATGACAGATGAAATGCGAAAGAAAATATCTGATGCTAATAAGTCCTTAGCAGATCAAGCCCTTCGTGTACTTGCAGCAGCCTTCCGTAGCTGGGACCATATGCCAGAGGATCAGAGTCCTGACTTCTTGGAAAAGGATCTTTGCTTTGTTGGCTTAACTGGTATGATTGACCCAATTCGTCCAGAGGTTAAACCTGCTATTGATGAATGTAAGGAAGCTGGAGTACGTACAGTAATGATTACTGGTGACCATAAAGATACTGCTGTGGCTATAGCAAAACAGCTTGGTATTATCAATGATGAATCAGAAGCTCTTACTGGTAACGAGCTAAATGAACTTAGCGACGAAGCCTTAGATAAGGTTATTGAAAAATACTCTGTATATGCCCGTGTACAGCCTGAACATAAGGTTCGTATTGTTAAGGCATGGCAAAGCAAGGGTATGATTGTAGCAATGACTGGTGACGGTGTTAACGATGCTCCTTCCATAAAAACTGCTGATATCGGTGTTGGAATGGGTATCACAGGTACAGACGTTACAAAGAACGTTGCCGATATGGTTTTAACAGACGACAACTTTGCAACTATTGTTAATGCAGTAGAAGAAGGCCGTCGTATTTACGATAACATCGTTAAATCTGTACAGTTTTTACTTTCCTCCAACCTATCGGAGGTACTGTCCATCTTTATAGCAACCTTACTTGGTTTTACAATTTTAAAACCTGTACATTTACTTTGGATAAACTTAATCACTGACTCCTTCCCAGCAATTGCCCTAGGTATGGAAAAAGGTGAAGCAGATACTATGAAGCGTCCACCACGTGATTCTAAGGAAGGAATCTTTGCTAGAGGCTTAGGCTTTGACGTTGTATGGCAGGGTGTTATGGTTACAGTTCTTACCGTTGCAGCATACTTTATAGGACACTATATGGAATCTGGTGTTTTTGAAATAGCTAATAGTGCAGATGGAATGACCATGGCCTTCTTAACCCTGTCCATGTCAGAAATGTTCCACTCACTAAATATGAGAAGCAGAAGAAATTCACTATTTAAGATGGGTCACCACAACAAGTACCTATATACTGCTATGCTAGCTTCTCTAGTTTTAACAACTATAGTTATCTTTGTTCCATTCTTAGCTACAGCCTTCCAGTTTGAAACTATCTCAATAGCTGAGTACCTTGTAGCTATAGGCTTAGGCTTACTGGTTATTCCAATAGTTGAAGTGGTTAAGATCTTCCAGAGAGCTTACGAGAGTAAGAAGGAAAATTAAATAAAAATATAAGGTATTATAAAAGGCTGTTGCTCAACTTACTAAACTGTTAGTTGCGCAACAGCCTTTTGATGTTCTATTAGCTAAGTTATCTGGCCACTGGCATTTAATAGCCATGATGCTTACTTTTTTACTATGTTGCTTTGTTTCAAAAAAGTGTTGATGGATAAAGAGAATGGTAGGACAAGTTATAAATCAGTTCTTGTTTAAGAGTCCGTTTTTTTCACTTAAACCGCACTATCTTGGATTTTATTTATAAAATTCAATTTCTTCCCCAGTAGTATTTCTCAGATGTTCCAAAGCAGAACTTATTGCACTTTCCTCATTATCAGTAATTGAAATGCCTCTTGTATTCTCTGACCATGTTTCCCATTCATCATACCAATAATAAACAAATACTTGATATAAGTTATCCTTTCGCTTAAATATCTCTGCTTTATGTTGTCTACAATACGCTTTCAAATGTGGTAATACCGCACCATAGTGTTGATATTTTTTTCTTGCCTCTAGCAGTGTTAACCCATGGTTTAAGTCACTCTCTTCATAATCATTTTGAATAAATAAGTCTATCTCCCAAAGGCATACTGGGCAGATGTAGGCCAGAGCATCCTGGCCAATAATCCATTAGCATTTGCCTACAGTTTCCACATGGTGAATATATAATGTCACTATTGTCACCGCCAATGGCTACAATACATTCAAAGTCTCGTTTTCCAGCAGTTATAGCTGTACCCATAGCAATCATTTCTCCACAGGCACCATGGGCTAAATAAACGTTGACCCCTAAATATCATAACTATACCACTAATGCCAACATATTAGCTATCGTTAGTATTATATTAAATCCGAATACCATTAGAAAAATCTCATACTTCAAAAAAATAGACAAGCCAGACAATGATAGATATTTCTATTCCAAAAATAAGAAGCATCCGCCATTTTTATAGCAGATGCTTCTTAATTTTTTGCATGATAATATAGTATATAAGAGGAAAGTATCGAACGGCTTTTAAATTTTACATAAGTATTTGCTCAAACATCTTTTTGCTATAAGCTCCTATATCAGAAGGATTTAGCATATTGTTCTTCTCCTTAACTGCTGTAAAGTAGTCGGCTATCAGCTTCTTATGGATTGTTCTATCGGTGGATACTGCAGCCGGCAAATCTCCACGGGTAGCAAGCCAAGGCGTCTCCGCATGGGTGAAGGCTTCTAATACCTTTCCACTGTAGCAGCTAAGATGTTTGACCACACTATCAATAATGGCTTTTTCGGAAACAGTTAAGTTCATATCCTCTGCAGATTCTGTAGAACTTATAGGGTCAAATCTATACTCTTTGTACTTAAAGTATAAATCTCTATATACTGGTCCATGAACCCAAGCCTCACAATTTTCTTCAAAGATGAACTGGTTGACAAAAGCGTAATAAAAACCCTGAACATAGTATAAAAGCTTCTGCAAGGCTAGTGGTGTAATGTCCTCGCACTTGCTTACAAAGTAATTAGCAACCACCTCTATCTTTGCAGTTTCAGAATCACTTTCTATTCTTAAGAGCATTTGTGCCGCCAACTTACTCTTTTCATAGGCAGATTTTGATTTCAATCTCTCTCTATTGCCTTCTAAAATTGAAAGGAAGAACTCTGGTTCATGGTAAATCTTTTGTAAGGTTTCTGAATATTGTTTAGTGGGCATATCTCCGTCATAGTAGCGGCTGAATGTCTGCTCTCCCCAGCCTAATAAAAGGGATAGTGGTCTTTTGCCAATATTATATTTTTCCGGAATCTCCCTTATCTTTTCTAAAGAAATAATATTATGCTGTTTTCTGAATTCGTTATAAAGCTGATCTAAATTAAAATCATTGACTTCATTTACAAAGACCTCGTTATTACACTCTTGGCAAATTGCTGCTTTCCCATCGTAATTATATGTCTCACCCTTCAACTCTGCACTCATAGATTGATACCTTTCGGTATACAACACATCTTTTCTGCAATGCTCACAGAAAATTTCTTTCCTATTCATTGTGCATCCTCCTTCCAAAATACCAATCTACTACCTAAATAGGTAGATGATTGGCTTGTTCCTTTTATGAAATGAAATCGTAATCACTCTTTTCTTATTACCATATTCTATGATATTGAATTTAGTATAAATATCAACAAATTCCTCTTCTCCAAACGCATTAAATAAAGGCCTCTGAGGGCAAAAAACATAAAGAACTTCATGCTCATATCCCGGATTTGTATTATTTAACGAGTGGCAAAAATCTGTGACTTTAATACTAAGTAAAATCTCCTTTTGTTTTTTGGTGCTTAACCTATATTCATTGATAAATTGAATGTTTTCTCTCCTGTTCTCATTTATTGCAATATTGATGCATTTTATTTGAAATAAATAAAAAGCCTTTAATATCATTGTACTAAAGGCTTTATTCTGGCTACCCGCTCATCTACTCTCTATACCCCAATGTCAATACAGTACTCTTCATAAATAATTCCATTATTTCTAAAGTCGCGATTAAGGACGCCACCATTTCTTAGAATTGTCTTTTTTGATGCTACATTATCTTTAGTCCAAATTAAACACCATTACTATAAGAATTCCCAATTCAAAAACGGAAAAAAATTGAGCACCAATATAAGTTTTATCAAATCCATCAGAATGTCGCCTTTCAATAAGATATAGAAAAAATACAATTAATGAACTTATAAGGACTATAATTAGACCCAATAGGCCGTCATTTTCAGCTGAAAACCAAATCCCATTTTGTACTCCATTTTTTATAAAAAGGTAAGCAAAGGTAGGAATGGCTATTATACTTGTTGGTATAAATAATTTCATTTTAATATATGGTGAAATCAATATTAAGAAAAAGAATACAGCTATTATAGCAAGGAAACCCAAGATATCTTTAAAGGGGAAACCTATAACCCTTTCTACATCTTCAGTATTGCCACCCAAGTCAATTTTCTCACAATAAACCCCTTTATGGGTATTGGGTAGATAGCCTATTTTATAATAATCACCTTCATTTAAATCTGATGTAAAGAAAAATTCAATTCTTTCTCCTGTAGACAGATAAACATATTCTGTTGGATCTTTGCTATAACGTTTTATTTCCACTACTTGTTCAGTTACATAGTTTAGTTTTCCAGTTATTAAATGTGGAATATCAAGCAATTTAGGCATAAGCAAGTAAATTGTTATAGCTATATTTGTCCCCCTTGTCTATCTCATCTTTTGTCACCTTACAATTCTCAATATATACTAGCTTTTATTAAGTTGATTTTGCTTTTGGTTCTTATCTACAATGTACTTTCAAATGAACTAATGCAGCTCCATAGGCTACTACTTTATTATTCCAATTGATTTAAGTTTCTTAATAATATTGTCATACCAAATTCCTTCTAAGGTCTTTAATATTTTATAACGCTTGGTAATCTGCATCATTTTAATACTATAACACTTATCTGATATTACACTATCAATAAATCCCTTTGATTGAGCTTCATTAGCGGATAAAAAATGTTCTGTTAAACAAGCGGCCTTCATAGCCAGGTAATCAATTTGAGTTAAATTCGAAAATACTTCTATTGTCTTTTCTGTAATGCTATGCGCTATCTCTGCACTAGGTGAATAGATAGCTTCAGTTTTCGCTGTAGTGTGTAATGTTGGCGTAATTAATGCTTTAGAAAATGCGTACCGTTTTCCTTTAGTACCAGCTGCTAATAATAGTGTGGAAAGACTGGCAGAAAAACTTAAGCAAATATTAAGATATCTGGATCTATCCATATGAAAATCTCCTTTTCTAGAAAGCATATTGTTTTTCTATAGATAGATATATATCTATGCTTATAGTTGATTAGTGCTCCATATTTTCCAATTGCCACCTATGTTATGTATAGTAAAACTCAAGACAATTTTTCGCCGCTCTAACTACTTCTTCAACATCTTCATCAGTAACATCAAGCGAAGATAGTCTCTCCAATTCGCCTTTTACTAGTTCCTTGTTCGAATGCATCAAATATGGTATTACTAATTCTATAAGCCAGTAGATCCATATCATATCGTCACCCCGCAAAATTGCTATGATATGCGGCACAGCAACATTTTGATGTAAAATAACAATTGGCAGGATATCTTTTGCTATGGGCCAATTATAGTCCTGCAACCATTCCAATAAATTAAAAATAATAGGTTCAATCTCTTTATCCGTTAATTCACAAAGATTATCTATTCTTGAATTATCAAACTTGTCTTTTGGTATTAAATCTCTTATTGAATCCATCCTTATCTCCTAAAGAATACTCATTATACCTAGTCTAAAATACTCATAACAGTATCATACTTTTCTCTATAAACTTCCTTACAGTCCTCTGATAGCTTATTGTAGCTTCTTATTAACTTCTTCTTCACAAAATCAATGCCTTCATCAATAGAATATTTCCTAACTACATAGGCAAGATAAAACAGAGAGGGTAGGTTATCAAAATGGGATATGGCGTCTGCATCTGCAACGCATTTTTCCTCTTTAGAAGCTTTTTCTATTAACTTACTTGCCCTGTGGTTTAAGATGCACTTTTTAACAAGCTCTATTTTTTCCTCTGGATAGTTAAAGCTACTCAAAATATCTCCCGCAATTCTTGCTCCATGGATATGATGTTCTTCATACAAATTATAATCGGTAATAGAAGCAATATCATGAAGCCATGCTCCTATTGTCACAACCTCGAGGTCTGCCCCATAGCTTTCAGCCAAAATAACTGCATTTTTAACAACAGCCTTTATATGATGGTAAACTCCCATGCCAAAAAAATTATCTTGGCTCTGACATCTCCTTTTTACTTCATCTATATAAAAACTTTATTATCCTTTAACACTTTGTATGAAAAAGGCTCTTCATCAAGTTTATTACGCTTATCTACTTCACCCAATTATATATTTCTCCTTTACTTTGAAATCACCCTTACTTGAAGGCCATATCCATTACTCTCTATATCAATGTTATCATAACTAATAATTTTTTTACAAATTATATAATTTATTCTTAAAGATATTTTTATAATAAGTAAAAGGTCTGTTACTTATCTAACTTAATTCTTAGTTCTGTAACAGACCCTTGTTTATATTTGCTATAGTTTAAAAAGCTATTTAATTGGCAAGCTTCATGTCACTATATTCATTACCCTTTGAATCGAAAAACCTTATCTTTGCAAGCCATCTATCATTCCAAACAGTTTCTATCCTTATAAGTTGTACATAATCCTCTTCATCCTTTAAAAATAACTTATGGTCTGAAAGGTCTTTTACTGCTTGAAAGCCTGTGTTACTACTATCCTTAAATATAACCTTTGCAATATCCTCATTAGATGCATTTGCAGATATAGTTGAATTATATATGGTTATAATAGTAGTAAGTAAAAACACTCCAACCATAATACTTAGAGGTTTAATGCTTAACGCTAATAAGCTGCCATTGAATTCACTTGTAACCTTTTTAAATAAATAACCAAGCTTTGTTTTCTTTATTATATAATAAAATAAATTATATATAATAAAACCAAAAATGGATCCTAAAGTATTAAATATTATGTCGTCAATATCGGTTATGTTAAAGGCGGTAAACAGTTGGACAAAATCTATAGCAAGTGATGTTAAAAATCCATATAAAGCTATATAAATTATTTTATTTTTCATTTCGAATAATAAGGGGATGAAAAAAACTAGTGGCACAAACACTAAAATATTACCAACCACATTGTAAACAGCATTCCTTATTCCCATATAATTCATATAATTATTCTTAAACATATTTATAGTTTCCATAAAGGGTATATAATTAACATATAATTTATTTTCAAACATTATTGATAAGTTACTACCCTTAAATATTGTTAAACCCATTAGTATTAAAAAGTATATGAAAAATATATTTATGGCTACTTCCCTATATCTATTTTTTTTCTTTACTTTTAAGTACTGCTATAATCCTATATATAGTCCAAATTACAAATAATACAGCAACTATATATATGTATGGTACTGATATCAACATTATCTCTCCTTTTAAAAGCCCAAATCAATGTATTTTATACAGTTTTGAATCAGCTACAGTTAAATATTACTATAAACAATATACTAAATGGCTTTATATCTAAAACAATACATTGCCTAGTTTATCCCATTTCTAAAGCATCCATTGGGGCAACTGAATAGTTTCCGCCTCTTCCGGAAATAATCATAGCCTTTTCCCCTTTAGCAAATCCAGCTGGGCCATTTGCAGTGTATCCAAAAGTAACTCCTGTTACTGTTATATAGTCAAAGTAAGCCTTAACTATTGCTGGCATTCCTAGGTTCCACATTGGTGCTGCTAAAACAACCTTATCAGCTTCTAGGAATTGATAAGCATATTTTAATATTGGATGATTTTTGCTTTCTTCAGTCTTAGGTCCAAATACAGATCCTAAATCCTCAAGTCTTAGAAAGTCTATGTTTTCCTTATATAAGTCTAGTACAGTAACTTCATCTTCTGGGTTCAACTTCTTATATTCTTCAATAAATGTATCTGATATTTTAAAGGTTCTTGATTCACCTTCTGGTTTTACATTTGCTTTGATATATAGTACTTTTTTCATTCTATCTTCTTCACTTTTCTTAATAATGATATAATTATTTAATAAGTATATTTTAATTCCGATTAATTTACTCTGCTTTAATTAAATGATAATCTATTTCAATTACACTTACAAGTAGTTACTTTTTTTATACATAGTATACTTTTGTATACCACTATAAAAACCAAGGAGTTTTATATGAGTAATCCAATCATAGAAAAATATAAATGTGAAGAAAGCCATAGAAATGACGGCCTTTGTCCAATGGTAATAGTAAATAAAATATTGTCTGGCAAATGGAAGATTCTTATTTTGTGGTATTTAAGTTCTGGGGACTTAAGATTTAGTGAACTAAAGAAGAAATTATCAAATGTTACTCAAAAGATGTTAACAACACAACTTAGAAGTTTAGAAGAAGATAAGCTTATATACAGAAAGGTTTATCCCGTTGTTCCTCCAAAGGTTGAATATGGTCTAACAGAGGCTGGCAAGAATTTTATACCTATTTTAGAATCCATGCATAGCTTTGGTGAGGAGTACATCAAGCAATCTATAAATAACACTATAGAAGAGGATAATTAACATTAATTTTAAATATAGACATATGCTACTTTTTATGTTATTATGTTTTATCATATTTTAATAAAGACTATGAAGAGAAGAGTAGATAAATATATGAATTTACAGAGAGCTCTAGCAGGTGAGAAGGAGCAAGGATTTGTTTATTGAAGAAGGTCTCAGAGTCGCGCACCGAGCCTAGTTTTAGGGGTAGACTGCGCCGGGATAACCCGTTATAAGTTATAGAGTATATAATTATTATGTACTTGAAAAGGTCTATATGGTGACATATAGATAAACTGAGGTGGTACCACGGATATATAACTTTCGTCCTCAAGATTAAAGTCTTGGAGGTGAAGGTTTTTTTATTTGTCTAAAAATCTATTAGAAAATAATAAATATTTATAAGGTGGTGTAGCCAAAATGTATAAAGAATTTGAAATTAAAGAGAACTTACAAGAGATAATGCCGGACTCTAATGATGTTATAGTTGAAAGAATTAAGAAACTAAACAAGCTTCAGGAATTAGGAATTAATCCTTATCCATATAGCTACAAGGACATAAGCCACACTAAAGATATTTTAGATAACTTTGAAAATATAAAGGAAGATGAAGAATTCACCTTGGCAGGTAGAGTTATGCTTATTAGAAGAATGGGCAATGCAACCTTTGCCAACCTTTCTGACGAAAAAGGAAACATTCAAATCTTCTTAAGCAAGAGCATACTAGGCGCTGAAGGTTATAAGATCTTTAAGTTAATGGATGTTGGAGATATTATTGGAGTTGAAGGTACAGTATTTAAGACTCAAACTGGTGAGATTACTATAAAAGTAAGTAAGTTTGAATTACTATCAAAGTCTATTAGAACCCTTCCAGAAAAGTATCATGGTATTCAGGACGCAGATTTAAGGCAGAGACATCGCTCCTTAGACATGATAATGAATCCAGAGGTTAAGGAAAGATTTATAAAGCGTTCCAGAGCCATAACAGCTATTAGAGAATATTTAAATAACTTGAACTTTATTGAAGCAGACACTCCTATTCTAGATACTAAATACGGCGGTGGAGAAGCAAAGCCATTTACCACCTATGTTAATGCCTTAGACTGCGAGGTTTATATGAATGTTTCTCCAGAGTTATATTTAAAAAGGCTTATAGTAGGTGGCATTGAAAGAGTTTATACCTTTGCAAGAGCCTTTAGAAACGAGGGAATTGATAGAACCCATTATCCAGAGTTCAGCTTGTTTGAATGTTATATGTCCTATGCAGATTACAATGACATGATGGAGCTTATGGAAAACTTATATGATTATGTATTTACTAAGGTTAATGGTACAACTAAAATCCAGTATGGAGAGCATGAAGTTGACTTTAAGGCTCCCTGGAAGAGAGAGAAGATGTGCCACCTTGTAAAGAAGGATACAGGCCTTGATGTGGAGACACTTACAAGGGAAGAAATAATTAAGTATATTGAGGATAATCAGCTCTTAATAGAAAGCCAAAGTGAAGGCTTAGATATTCATAAGTGTACTAAGGGTGAACTAATCGTTAACCTATTTGAAGAATACTCTGAGAAGAAGCTAATACAACCAACTTTTGTTATAGACTTCCCAAAGGAATCTTCTCCTTTATGTAAGCTCCATAGGGATAATCCTGATTTAATTGAAAGATTTGAACCCTATGCTTATGGTGTGGAGCTTGGTAATGCCTATTCAGAGCTTAATAATCCATTAAGACAAAGAATTCTTTTACATGATCAGGCTTCAAAGCTTAGGGCTGGACTGGAAACAGCTAGTCCAATGGATGAAGAATTTGCTGTTGCTATTGATACTGCAATGCCACCTACTGGGGGACTCGGCATAGGTATTGATAGAATGATAATGTTCCTTACTGGTTCTCATAATATCAAAGATGTTATTGCCTTTCCTTTAATTAAAAGATAATAGAATATAGAGAAAGAGGACTTATATCAATAATGACGAGTTGATATAAGTCCTTCTGTTACTTACAATACTAAAAAGTTTAATTAGTGATAAGCTCAAAGAAAGGTTCACTTACAGGCTTCCCCTTAGCTACAAATCCAAAGCTTACAGTACCATTAGGGGCTATATTTTTATTATAATCCATACAAGAAACAATTATATAATCTCCTTCTATCTTTATGGAGCCATTCCATAAGTTTGTTATATCATATTCATCTTTCTTCAATTTCAAAGTCCAATTGTTTACACTGGCTGAAGAATTATTTTTTATGGTACCCTGCACTATGTAACCGTCCTGCCACTTGTCTGCCACTTTAAGCGCTACAGCTACATCACCCTTTGGATTATTGTTATCCTCTTGCTTGTTATCCGGATTCTTATGGCCATCCTCCTTATGTTCCTCCTGTCCTCCATCAGCTTGTCCCATTTTAATTCTTTCCTTTACAAACTTACCTGAGGCTGAAAGGTTGCTATCACTCCACTTACCATCCTTGCTAGCCCCTGGATTTAGGGCTGCAGAAGCTTCGTTTTTATCACATAGAGACCAGTTAACCCAACTTATATTTTTAGAATCCAAATAATCTAACCATACTTTAGACTCCTCTAAATATGGTCCTCCGTTACCGGACGCATCACTTGTTCCCCACTCTGTTACGAATATAGGAAGGTTTTTGCTTCTAGCATCATCTATACGATCTCTTAACCACTGAGTGTGAGTACCTGCATAAAAATGAAGAGAATACATAACATTAGTAGCCTTCAAAGGATTTGCAGCTACATCATGAATATCTTGGCTCCAGGTTCCTGAACCTACTATTATAATATTGTCGCTATCTATAGCTCTTATAGTTGACACTAATTCCTCTGCATAAGGCTTGATATCCCTATCCCAAGTTACATTGCCAATCTTACAACATTGGAACCCCAATCCTCTGCCAATGCTTTTACCGTATTTTTATTAATGTAATCACCATACCATTGCAAACCATGAGAACTCATTCCTCTAAGCTGAATTGGCTCTCCCTTACTATTACAAAGCTCTGTTCCTACTACCTTCAAGCTTCCGTTCTTCTCCACTGTACTAGCATTGGCTACCTTAGGTATAATCTTGAAAGTAACCAATAGAAAAACAGAAACTAATAAGAATACACTTAATCTTTTGTATTTACCCCTTTTTCTGGCCTTAAATGTAGTATTTTGCATCCCACTCTCTCCTCTCATGAATAAATGATTTTACAAGCCGCTCTTTCTTATTACATTTTTTTCCTAAACTCAGATTAACATTTTATGGAATTAACTTCAACCGCTTTATCCTTCTATTTGCTCCTTTTAACAAAAGCTTTACACAACCGTAATTCTTCGCTAATATTTACATCCTAGCTCTTTCCTCAGCATTATATTAATAAAGCTGCCCTATATAAAAGACAGCTTTAATGTTTAAACTTTAAATATATCTATTTTACTTCTTTTCTACTAAATAAAACTAAGCCAACAATAGCAAAGACCAAAAAATAGGAAACGGCTATAGTAGCACAATCTAATAAAGCTGGACCATTATCTTGTCCAATCTTCATTAGATTAGGAATAATCAAATATTTATCCACCGTTTCTAAAGCGCCTAGATTAAACATAGTAACAAGGGCTGATATGATACTTGGTATAAATACTATTGTAAAAAAGGCTGCTAAAGCTTCCAGCTTATCTTCACATATAAAGTTTAAAGAAGTTGTTATACCTAAGCCTGCTAACCAAAAAGGAGTAACTTTTACTAATACGGTTAATAAGTCCTTTATCTCTACTTTAATATTGCCTAGATCACCATAATAGAGAATGCAAATCATGCCTATTAGTGATGCAAGAATTAGAACTATCATTATTACTTGTACTAGTATACTTATAAGTAGCTTTCCTATAAAAATAGTTTTTCTTTCAATACCAAAGGATAGAACATTCTTCATGGTGTTATATCTGTATTCATCCCTAAATACAATTTCTGCCGCTATAAGGGTTACAAAAAAAGAATAGGAAAGTAGACTTTTATATAGCATGAATATATCTAGGATATATTCCTTATAAGAAAATCCAATAAGGCCTAAAGCGAGCCCAAATCCAATACAAAATATTAATATAATTTTTGCATGTAGGGAGGAGAACAGCTTGTATAATTCACTTTTAATATAATTAACCATATTCATATCTACTCCTTACTTAATCTCACGTTTTCTAAAAAATAGCCAGCCAAGCAATAAAAATATAAGGCTATAAATAATACCAACCATATAGCAAGTACCAGTAGTTACCACAGAAGTGCCCTCATCAATAATGTAGCTATTAATAGAAATTAAGGATAAGTGTTCAAGCTTTGCTGCTGATATAATCTTACTAAAATTTACAAAAGGAAACCATTGCTGATGCTTAGATAAAAACTCTAATATAGAACTTTTAGCATAATCAGAACTACCATCACCAATTAAAGACACTGGTCCTATCATTCCATAAATAAATAGAATAAATATAACGACATCATACTTAAAAGTAAAAAATAAGCAATGACATACAGTAAGTGCCCCTATGTATAAGGGAAATAGTTTTAAAAGACCTATGAAAATTACTTTTAATTGCTTAGAAAACAGGACCTTATCCACCCCAAAAAATATGCTTGTGCATAACAGGGAGAGAGTTAAAAGAAATACCATTAAAATAATGGAAACAATTATAGCTGCTAACCACTTACCAAAGTAAATCTTACTTCTTGATATACCAAAAGCTAAAGGATTTTTTAAGGAGCTATTAAAATAATCCTTTGAAAATATACTATGAACAATAAAAAGGGTCAGGAAAAATGAAAAAAGCACAAATTCTGAATAATTGGCATATACCTCTCCTGAATGTAAGGCATCCTTGGAAATCTTACCAAGAATAAAGAATAAAAGATTAAAAAGTAAAGAAATTAAAGCACAATAAACAAAAAGCTTTCTAGTGTAACTTCTCTTACTAACCTTATACAACTCACCCTTAATATAATTAAGCATCTCCCTTTCCTCCTATCAAACTTAAGAAGTATTCCTCTAAATTTCCCCTTTTTACACTCATAAGAGAAATGATAATATTATTTTTCATCATAACTTTGGATAACTCCTCTGGGTCAGATAGAAAATCATACACCTTGATTATATTTCCAGGTAGAAGGTCATACTTGTTGCAATTTAGTTCCTTCTGCAAAACCATCTCAGCCTTAGCTATATCATTTACTTTTAATTCAATAAATTCACTGCATAAATCCGTAAGCTCCTGGGCAGATATTTCCTTAATAAGCTTACCCTTATGTATAAAACCATAGTGTGTCGCTAAACTCTGAAGCTCTGATAAAATATGGCTAGATATAAGTATAGTTATTTTTTTCTCCTTATTAAGCTTCAACAGTAAATCCCTGAATTCTATAATACCTATAGGATCAAGACCATTTATAGGCTCGTCCAAAATTAAGAATTCTGGATTATTCATCAAGGCCAGTGCCAGACCTAACCTTTGCTTCATGCCCAAGGAAAAATCCTTGAATTTCTTTTTACCTGTATCCTGTAAATTTACCTCTCTAAGAACCTGATCGACACATTCCTTATCTTTAATGCCCCTCTGAATTCTATAGTATTCAAGGTTTTCTTTAGCAGTAAAAAAAGGATAAAAACTGGGCGTTTCAACAATAGCTCCAGTTCTTTTTCTCATCTCATTTAATTCTCTTTCACTAATTTTCCCAAAAAGCTCGATTTCTCCTGAGTTTTTAAAAGCCTGAGAGGTAATCATTCTTATCAAAGAGGTTTTGCCCGCTCCATTTACCCCTACTAGACCATAAATTTGTCCTCTTTCGATACTTAGACTTACATTATTAACCACAGTAGTATTCTTATATACTTTGGTTAAGTTATGAGTTCTTAATACACTTTCCGCCATATTTAACATTTATCCTCCTATGTTTTCTATAACAAGTTGTAAAACTAACAGAACTAGTATACATTTTTTCAAATATTATGTCAAATGATTTACATTGTTTCAAGATAATAGGTTATAATCCAATTTAAGCGAAACCTTTGAGTTTAATCTCTTTCATTGCGCTTTATCAAAATTTTATTATAATTCAAATTTTTATGAATATTCGCAAGGATTCTTACATTATTTGTAGAATATACAATAGTGTAAACCTTTACTATTAGCAAAAGATTTCTTGTGCTAACTAATATTCTCCTCCCATATAAAACCCAAACAAAAAAGAGAGAGCGCCAAGACTACTTTATACAGTAACTTGACACCCTCTCTTTTTTAATTAAGGCTTGTCTCACATTTTACATACTGTCTATTTGCCTTCTTTAGGTTTAAGTAGCCAATAGTTGTTACAACTAGTGCTCCTAGAGTATCCACTATAATATCTTCCATAGTATCAACAATAGCTTCATGTCCGATTAATACACTTCCATTGGCTGTAATAAACTTTTGCATATTAGTGCCTAGGAGATGATCCGCTGCAAACTCATATATCTCCCAAACAGTTCCGCAGGTTACTGCAAAGCAGAATGCAAATAAGGCCACAAAAAAAGGACTCAGATTCATTTTTAATTTCTCTGTGTTATTAAAGAAATTTACGATTACAAAGCCTAAGGCCCCTAGCATAGCAGCACTAAAGCAATGGAGTATTAAATCCCAATAAGGAATTTTGTAGTAGAAGTTTCTTACCTCACCAAGATATATAGCGCAAAATAAAAATATAAAATATATAATTTCCATTAAATCTGGTATATCTATACGATACTTCCGTTCTACTGTGGAGGGCAGAAAAATAATTATACTTCCTGCTAGACATTGTAAAATCATGAGTACATAATCACTTTTTACTCTATCATATTCATTTTCAGCATTCCCAGCTGGAGCAAAGGAAAGCATGAAAATTGCATAGATAAGGGAAACCACAAGCAATATAAGTACGGTATAGAATATTAGGTTTTTCCTCTTCTCAAACTTTTTATTGCTTAATTTCAATAGCCTTCGCCTCCTTCTTCTTATAATCCTTAACAGTTCCCCAATACTCATATCTACGATAATTAGGATCTGTTGAATCAAAATATATACATATAGGGGCATTTTCTAACTGAGGATGTGCATAAAAAAATTCTCTATCTCCGTAAATAATAGCCTCCAGCGCTAAGGGTAATTCCCGCCTAAAAATAGCATCCCTGGTAGCAAGGACCTGTGGGTCAAATTCTCCTAAATAAATATAGGCATAAAAAATTAACCCCCTATCACTTAATAACCATTCTACCAAAAGCTCATCCCTTATGCTAGTTATTTTGTCATATGCAAATTCTAGGCCCACTGTCAGAAAAAGTTCTGCACTTATATCTGAGTGAGTTAAGGTGTACTTTCGTCCAAGTATCGGTTCAGTTTTTGTCACTCCTGGTCTGAATTCCACATAAAGCTTTTCAGGATCAAATACCTTCATATACCTTTCACCCCATCACCTTCATTTAACTTTACTGATAAAAAATCTCCTTTTAAGTACAGTATATTCTGGCAAAGGATAGAAGTGACTTAATATATCTGAGTTCCCTTATGCATCAACTTTTCTTTTAAACAAAGCAACATAGGACAAAAATGTAATATACTTAGGTTCACTCTGTTAATACAAAAAAACTATTCACCACACTGCATAAAACAATATAGTGAATAGTCTTTTGGGAATTATCTATTTAATTTTGAGGTTTGCTTAATTATTATAATTGATCCTTTTTTGATTCTTATTCTGTTGAGTAGTTCCATTGGGTCTCTGCTTGCCTGCTGGTTCTTGACCTTGCCCTGGTGTTGTGCCTTGGTCTGGATTCATTACCTTCCCCCGGCCACCACCTTGTCCCGGCATCATTTCATTCTGTGGTTCTGTTACCCCTGACTCATTGATCCAAGTTACTAGATCTTCAATAGTAAAACTTGTAATTTTAGTTCCCCCTTCATAAGCTCCACCGGTGTAAAGGCCATTTTTTTCTGTTCCAGTGGACTTACCGCCAGAGTATAGGGTATAGCTGCTACCCTTCTTAAGTTCTGGTGAGCTTATAACTACAGTTTGATAATCCTTTGTAGGCGCAAAGGTAACAATTTCTTTTCCAGCATCATCACTCAAGCTTACAAGAGTACCTGCCTTCTGCATTTGAGGATAGGTCATTATTATTGAATACTGGCTTGAGCTATCAGAAGGTGTTTGAGTCCCACCGGAGGACACAATCAAGCCGCCTGTCAATTCAAAGCTTCTATCATAGTCTATACCTCCATTACCCTTACCCCCATTGGCAGCACTTATAATCACCGTACCCTTGGTCATGTATATGGTACCATTGGCATCTAGTCCATCTACTCCAGCAGTAACTGAGATATAGCCCCCATTTATATGAATTTCACTATTTCCCATGGTCATGCCTTTAAAGCCATTTTTATTGCCTGTTTCCTTTGTTTTAGAGCTGTCCTCATCACCGCTAGCATTTATACCATCATCACTGGCTGTAATCTTAATTTCACCATCTGAAATTCTTATTACATCTGCTTCTATGCCCTCATAGCTCTTAGTAATGGTAATTTTCCCACCCTTTATTGCTATGGTTTTATCTGCATGAATTCCATCATCACCAGAAGCAAGAGTGATATCGCCGCCCTCTATGACTATATTCTTATTGCTGTGTATGGCGTCCTCTGCTGAGTCTAAATTGAAGGTTCCACCTGCAATGCCTAGGTCACTACCAGCTTTAAGGGCCTTTGTGCTTTCCTTTTCTGTGTCCTCAGAACTTGCTGAGTTATCTTTGTTCTTAGGAAACTCCTTACCCATATCCCCAGTTGGCAATTCTGGTGGTTCTGTCATTTGATCCCCTATTGCTAGCTCTGGCCTCTTATCTCCTGTGGGCCTTTCCATTTGTGCCCCCATAGGATTCCCCATCTGTCCTCCCATAGGAAATTGCATATCATCCACAGGTTTTTCTACTGCATTAGCACTGCCGCCACCAGTAGTAATATTAAAAGAACCGTCCCCTATAAGCACTGCATTTTCTGCTTCTATTCCATCTTTTTCTGCCTTCAAGTTAAAGCTTCCATTTTCCATAACTATATTTCCTTTATCAGCATCCTTGTCATTAGAAGCCTTCAAGGCATCCCCAGCAGCAGTAATAGTTATAGTTCCTTCCTTAACCGCTAATAAATCCTTTCCAACTATACCGTCATCTACTGCAGTAATTTCAATATTTCCTCCTGTGATTTTCAAATCATCCTTGCTAGTAATACCGTCATTATAATTTGCCTTTACAATTAGCTTACCCCTTCCATTTATAACAAGGTCATCTTTGCTAAATATAGCTGCAGAAGGCTCATCACTATTAGCATCCTCTAAAGTGTATTTGCTACCGTCACTTATGATATTTTCTGTACCTTCTTCAAGGGAAACAATTGTCTTCTTAGCATTCTTTACATAAATAGCTGCACTATCAGAACAGTTTATTTCGGCACCTTTCAAAATCAAGCGAACCGTCCCCTCAGTATCTACAACTATTTGACCATTTGAGGTTTTGCCGCTGATAACATAGTTACCTGCAGCGCTAACAGTAATTTTACCCTGCTTTTCTGCTGCTCCTGAGCCCTTTATAGAAGAGCCTCCATCCTTTAGTTCTATATAATTTACTTGTTCACTGGTCCAGTCAGTATATAGATCATCACCATCATATGTAACTAGTTCCCCTATGACTGCTGTTACTGTTTTATCAGCAAGAATACTATCCTTAGCTTCTATAGTTGTTAACTGGTCTGTTTCATTAGTGCTATTTTCCTTATCGCCACCACAACCATACAAAAATGTGGTGCAAACAACAAATATGGCTAGTTTGGAATATATTCTTCTTCTATTCATTTTTATTCTCCTTTTTGTTTACATCTAAAATTGAGATGTTGGAACTTAGGCATATTAAAATCCCTAGCCCTCATGACTTACCTTTTAATACTCTGAAGTATCTTCATTCATTGATAAAGTGATATTTAAGTTGCCATTTCTACATCTAAGAGCGTCTAAAAATGCCTTTTGACTCTTGCTAGTATCTAATGTAACAGTGAATATAAGTTGGAATAGGCTTCCTAAATCTGTTGTTTTTACTTTTATTAATTCATGTGTTCTTGTATATTCATCAAAAATCTCATCAAAGGCCCCCTCATAATCCAAGTCTTCTGGAATAGTGATTCTTAAAGTCATAGATGAAACCTTTTTTCTACCAAAATTTATTACACTAAGAACAAACATTAAGGCACATAAAGATACTGTAAACAAGATGCCGTAACTATATGCTCCAACACCACAAGCAAGACCTGCTGCCATGGCAAATAAAACAAAACTAATATCCTTTGGATCTCCAGGCGCACTTCTAAATCTTATTATTGAAAAAGCACCTGCTAAGCTGAAGGCTCTTGCAATATTACTTCCTATTAAGAGTACTATAATGGCTATAACTGCTGGTATTATAACAAGGGTTAGGGCAAAGTTTTGTGAATACACCTTGTTATTAGCTGTTTTCATGTAGGTTATACTAATGGCTACCCCTAGTATAAAGGATATTAAAATAGTTAAAACTGAATCCATTACAGGAATTGAGGCTGCATTTGCTGTTCCAGACAGTGAGTTGAATATTGATTCAAACATTCATTCATTTCTCCCTTCAATTTTATATTGCTTTTAAGAGTTTTTTCGTATTCTTTACCATACTTAGAAAAACTAGTTTTATAAATCTTATATTCAGATAGAAGCTTTGCTAGCCAAAGGGGTATATTTTTTTCAACCTTAACCTCCATAAGGAACTTGCCTTCCTCTAATAACTGCTGTCCATAATCTCCCGCCTCAAGTCTTAAATCATGTCTTCTAGTTCGTATATTGTTATCAAAGGTTATTCTTAAGCCCTTATCATTTTTGCCAAACATGGCTCTTCTGTCATAGGCTAGATACAGCTTAGGCTCTAGATTATTCAATTTTAAAATATATTGGATTTCCTTTATAACCTGTTTATTCATATAACTTTTTAGCTCTGGTTCTTCCTTACTATTTAAAAACTCATAGGCTTCCTTTAATTTAATAGTTGTCCTTCTTTTATTAACTATTCCATTAAATTTCTTCTTAATCTCCAAATATACATTATCCTCTTCACTGGGGACGCCATAGGATCTAAGTCTAAGTTTTTCCTTGTACTTAGGCTTGGATAAGGAATTTCTTATAAGATAATCATCTTTTGTATCATAATAAATGTTACTAATAGTATAGAAATCATCATTCCTGCTGTAAGCATCCTTGTCCATATATTCTTGAAGCCTTTTATTTAACTTTTCATATATTTCCCCATCAACTATAAACTTACATTCATTTCTATTAAAAACCTCTATAGCCATTATGCCTATCCTCCTTGCTAGGAAAGTTTTGTCCTTGCAGCGCCTCTATGAACTCATTTTACTAATACAAGCTTAAAGAAACCTTAAACTATTTGAAAAATCTGCAAACAATCCTTATAAGTATATTTTAAGGGTTATTAAAGGTTTATTTGATATAATAAAAATAAAATAGAAAAGATGAAAAAAAGGAGAAAAAGATGAGAGTTTTAATTGTAGAAGATGAAATTCCATTGGCAGAAGCCTTAGGTCAAATATTAAGAAAAAATAATTATACCGTTGATATAGCCAATGATGGAGAAAGTGGCTTAGACAATGCCTTAAGCAATATTTATGATTTAATTATTTTAGATATTATGCTGCCTAAGATGGATGGATTGAGTATTCTTAAGCATATTAGAAGGGAAGGCTTCTCTACTCCTGTAATACTTTTAACTGCAAGGGGAGAAATTTCAGATAAGGTAAAGGGCCTTGATTGTGGTGCTGATGATTATTTAGCAAAACCCTTTGCCAGTGAGGAATTGCTAGCTAGAATAAGAGCAGTAAGTAGAAGAAAGAACACCGTCCTTGAAGATAACTGCCTAAAGTTTGGAGATTTGCAACTAAACATGTCTACTTTGAAATTATCAAAGAATGATAAGGAAATTAAAAAGATTTCTGTAAAAAGTATTGAAAATCAAGTTACTACCTTTACTGTAGAATTGCCAAGGGTGGTAAATCTCCTTCAAGGAATCAATGCATAAAAAGAGGCTGTTGCTCAACTGACAAAAGTGTTAGTTGTGCAACAGCCTTTTGGTGTTCTATTAGCTATTAGCTGCAACCCCTAGTTATATGACAACGGGCATTTAATAGCTAGGATATTTATTATTTCACTATGTTGCTCTGTTAAAAAAAGAGTTGACGGATAAATTTGGTAGTAGGGCAAGCAATACAATTTTATTTTCTCAGCATTCCCTTATCCATAAGTACCTTCTCAATATTTTCACAAGCCTTATCCACAAAATCATCCATTTCTTCTGGAGTAAGGTACTGGTACACCCTATCTAAGCCCTGCCCATCATAGCTCTTGTAGAAGTCAATTATATACTTTATTTGCTTTATCATAGCTGTCTGAGAATAGTAGTCCAAATATTCATTAGGGAACTCCTCCACAGTAGAAAAGACCTTGAAAGTATAGAAGTCTGGATTCCTTTGCAGGTATAGGTGATCAATATCATACCAATCTTCCTTCATAACCCATATAAAGTCTGGGTTCTCCTCAAACTCCTTACTATATTTATTCTCCTTAGGCACAGCAATTAGCCTTGTGAACTGCTGGTCCGTTAGCAAATGTACATAATATCCAAGATAAAAGGAATATTTCTTTTTGCTTAAATCTTTGTAGTTATCTAAGTAGATTTTATAAAAGGCTTCTCTATCAATATCTCTCTTATAGCCACTGGGTGTCCAGTGGGTAACCTTGCTAGGAGGATTAAACTCTCTTCTCTCTTCATCCGGTTCCCCACAGTCAGGAGCTATATTGCCTACTATGAATTCTTTTTCTAAGACATCTAGCTTATTTATAAAGTAGTCTGCTACTCTGAAATGGCTCATCCAGGTTGCCATCTAATCCCCCCTCACTATAGTCACATTTCCACAATCTCACCAGTATAAAACAAGTACAAATACTTTTCCTTCACCGGCAATCCCATTACCTTTTCCAAGGTATCGCTGTAGTATTGTATTTGTATTCTATAACGTTCCTTGATATCTTCTACCTTAACTTCTTCCCCCACATAGTCGGTCTTATAGTCTAACAGCACTATCCCATCTTCCTCTTCAAAGTAGGTGTCTATAACTCCTTGAAGTCTTACCATTTCATTATCATAGGTTTCCTTAGGTAGAGATGGATTTATGGTAGTGGCAGGCATATCTATATAGAAGGGAACTTCTCTATAAATCTTGCCGCCCTCCTTATGCAGCTTTAAAATTCTTTGGCCTAAAGGGCTCTTAAAGAATTTTAGTATTTTAAAAGGATTAACTGCAGCTGCCTGTTCCTCTGTTATAAAGGCCTTTTCTACTAAAGAGTCTATCTGTTGTTGTATTTGCTGAGTAGTGTAGATCTTATTAAAATCTAGCTTCTGCATTACAAAATGTAGGGCAGTTCCTCTTTCTGCAGGTGAAAGTCCCTTTTCCTCCTGCAAAAACTTTGGCTTTTTGATATTTTGTGTCTTAATAAGGTTAAAGCTGCTACCATCATCCAGATCCTCTGCTGCTGCTCTTTTTAATTCTGATACGCTGATATTGGCAGGTATCTTTGATGCATCTATGTATTTATACTTCCAATCCAGCCTTCTTCTTATTTCTTCAGAATACTTATCCCTTTCATTCTTCTCAATAATTAACCCTTTATCGGAGTCAGTTACAGTTTTATCCACACTTTCCACATTTTTATCTATAACTATATGATGTTTTTTCCACAATTTAACTTCCCATGTGGATAACTCATCTTGTGAAGTAATATTAACGTGGCTTTCTGCTATATCTCTTATGATTTTTCCGTCCTTATGTTTTGCTAAAGCCATACCAATCCAGTCCATATAGTTTTTGCCCTTAACTACTTCATAGTCTGCCACTGAATCTTGTCCCTGATTGGCTGCATAACACCATCTTTGGGCAGATTTCTCTAGGTTTGCCACAGAACCTGTTATTATAAGTTTTTCCTTGGCTCTGGTGAAGGCTACATATAAAATTCTCATTTCTTCCGACAAACTTTCCAGCTTAAACTTCTTCTTTATAGCCACCTTCTTTATTGTGGGGAAGGTTAGTCTTCTCTGATAATCCACATAGTCTGGGCCGTAGCCTAATTCTTCATGGTATAAGATCCTTTTGTTCAAGTCCATAAGGTTAAATTGTTTTCCACATCCTGAAAGTATTACTACCGGGAATTCTAGTCCCTTACTTTTGTGTATACTCATTATTCTTACTACATCTTCGTTCTCACCTAAGGTTTTAGCGCTACCCATATCTCCTGAACTGCTTCTGAGCCTGTTTATAAAGTTTATAAAGTTAAAAAGCCCCTTAAAGCTAGTTTGTTCGTACTGTTTTGCCCTTTGGAAGAGTATTCTTAAATTGGCCTGCCTTTGACTTCCATTAGGCATGGCTCCCACATATCCATAGTAGGAGGTATCCATGTATAAATACCATATAAATTCATCTATAGGCATATGAATGGACATCTTTCTCCATTTTGCCAAGGAAGTTAAAAAGTTCTCCACCTTTTCCTTCAAGCTTTCCTCATAAATCTTTACCTGGCTTAATAAGCTTAGGGCTAACTCAGATTCCCCCTCCAGGAAAAAGCTTAAGTTTTCATATAGATACTTTTCCCTATCTATCATTCTTATTTGAATAAGATCCTCAGGGGTAAATCCGAAAATTGGAGATCTTAACACTGCCAGCAGTGGTATATCCTGATAAGGATTATCTATAATCTGTAGAAGTGACATTATAGTTCTTATTTCCACAGTCTGAAAATATCCAGTATTAGAATCAGCGTATACTGGAATCCCTTCTATGCCAAGTTCCTCCACAAAAACTGGTGCCCACTGGGAGGTAGCTCTCAGTAATATTACAATATCTCTGTAGCGAACTGGTCTGTAGTCCTTCAAGTTCTTATCATAAACCTTGAAAACTGTCCCCCCTTCAGGAGATAAGAGTTCCTTTATTCGCCTTGCTACCATTCTAGCCTCTATTTGAACATCGTCTAACTCTTCCTCTTCTAACAATAGGCTGTTACTTGCAGCTCTTAGCTCTTCATCAAAGTCCTGAAAGCTTTCTTCCGCCGAATCTTCCCCAGCTTCTCCGCTTTTGTCTATAATATGTAGCTCTGTTGCTCCTCCTACTACGGTGCCTTCTTCATCAATTTCATCAAAACTGGCACCTAGATTTAAGGCTTCTATGTCAGTGTAGTCTAGCTCTCCTACAGTCTTTGACATAACTTGCTTAAATATATAGTTTACAGAGTTCACAACTTCCAGCCTACTTCTAAAGTTTTTGAACAAGAGAATTTTTCTACCTTCCCTTCCTTCTTCCTCTTCCATTGAATAGTTATTATACTTTTCTAAGAAAAGCTCCGGTTTTGCCTGCCTAAAACGATAGATACTTTGTTTTACATCTCCAACCATAAATACATTAGGCTGGTCTGTAAGCTTTCTAGATACCATATTAATTATAGTTTCCTGCACATTGTTACTGTCTTGATATTCGTCTACCAGCACTTCTTCAAACTTTTCCCTAAAGGCAAGGGCTACTGGTGAAGGCACAATTTCACCTTCCTCATTAAGCTCTGTTAAGATTTGTAAACACAAATGTTCCAGGTCATTAAAGTCCAGGATACCTCTTTCCCTTTTCTTTTCAGTATATAACTTATCAAAATCTATAACTATTTGGGAAAGAGCCTTCATAACAGGATACATTTCCTTGAGGCTTTCTACCATTTCCTCTGGGGATAAAGTAAAAATATCCTCCTTTATAGCTTTTAGCTTTTTCTTAACTTCATCTCTTATAGCCTTTACTGCTTCTTGGGCTTCCTTATCCGCTTCCTTACTAGCCCTCTTAAGCTTAGAAAAATCTGCAAGCTTAAACTCCTTATAAAGAGCATTAAAGTCCTTATCTAAAGCTTCAATAAGCCTATTTACAAGGGCCAAATCCTCCCTAATAGTATCTCCATAACCCTCTAGGCCAGAAGTTTCATCACAAATTTCCTCTGCAGCCCTAAGCTTATCTCTGGCACTGAAAAGTTCAATTTTTATGCTCTCTAATAAAACCTGACCCCAGGCTGTAGTGCTTATATCAAAATCATGGCCTAGATTAAATTCCTCTGCCTTTTCCCTTAACCATTTCTCTGGCCAAGGTCCGCTCATAGAAAAGCTATATAAATTAGTTATAAGCTCTGCCAAAGGCTTATCATCCTTAGAGCTACCAAAGCACTCTACTAAGGCCAGAAAGCCCTGGTCATTCTTATCGTATCTATCCTCCATAAGCTCCTGTAATAGCTCCTGTTTTAAAAGGATCGCCTCAGTTTCCTCTGCTATTCTAAAGCTTGGGTCCAAGTCTATAGTATGGAAGTTATTTTTTATAACATCTAAGCAAAAGGAGTGCATAGTTGTTATATTAGACCTGTTTAAGAGGGTTAATTGCCTTTGGAGGAGAGTAGAATCTGGATTTTTATCCAGCTCCTTAGAAATAGCCTCTCCTATTCTTTCTCTCATTTCCGAAGCTGCTGCGTTGGTGAAGGTTACAACCAGTAGCCTATCTATATCTACAGGTTCTTTTTCATTGGTTATTATTTTTATTATTCTTTCAACTAAGACCGCAGTTTTACCAGAGCCTGCTGCTGCTGCCACCAAAAGATTGCAATTTCTTGTATCTATAGCTCTTTGCTGTTCCTTAGTCCATTTTGTCTCTGCCATTAACCTTCACTCCCTTCCTCTACTTGCTCTAAGCCTACCTTATCTGCCATAAGAGTCCAAACCTCTTCATCCTTTTTCTTATTAACATATCTATATTTATTATCCTTCATAGAAGGATCAAACTGGCATACGGAGGCAAAACTGCAGTAGTTACAAGCCGTATGCTTTTTGCTCTTACTTGGTTTTATTTCTATGTTGCCATTAAGCATATCTTCACAGATTCTTACCATGGTATCCCTAACATATTCCCTAAGTATATCAAACTGCTCCAAGGACACCACTGAAGGTGTAGAGCCCAGCACATCGCCCTTGTTCATTCTGGCAGGTATAATCAAGGAATAGCCCTCTATTTCCTTATCCATACTCTTTACTACCCTGGCATCCTTAAGAATAAGTCCATTCATCTTAAGTTTTTTAAGTATGGCCTTCTCTATTTCCTCTTCCGTCATATCAGCAGTACCGCTAATCATAGGATCATCCACTCTAAAATATAAAACCGCCCCTGGTATAGCCTGCCTATCAGTATAATGCTGAGCATTGCTTATTAAGGCATCCAAATACACTAAAAGCTGCAGTTGCAAGCCATAATACACCTCTGATAAGGAGAAGCTTTTCTGGCCAGTTTTATAGTCTATAACCCTAAAATAGGTGCCACTTTCTAAGTCTGCAGAATCCACCCTATCGATTCTACCTATTAACTGAATATCTTCACCAGAAGGCAGGCTAAGCTTTATAGGTGGCAAATCCCCACCCTTTCCAAAAACCAGCTCATTGGCCAAGGTGTCAAAGCTGCTCCTCTTAACATGCTCCGTCATAATATTAACGGAACGGGTCAAAATTCTCTTAAGCCTATCTGTCATATATTTATACCTAGAGGAACTATTAAGTATGGAATTACTCTGAACATTAAGCTCTCTGTCCACCAGTTCAGATATGGTTTTCCTGCTCCATTCCCTAGTTATATCCTTCCACTGCATCTTTTCAATCTTTATAAGGTCTGAAAACTTATCCAAAATTCCATGAATAAAGCTTCCCAAATCCGGAGAAGAGAACTCATAAACCTTCCTATCTTTAGCTTTTAATCCGTATTTTACAAAGTAGGCAAAGGGGCACTGGGAATACTGTTCGATTCTAGATACGCTAAAGCTCAAGGGCCTTCCATATAAGTCCCTAATGGTTTCTGAATCCACCTTTTCTACAGCATTACTATACTGCAAGCCCTTCAGTATTCTTGAAGTCTTCATCTTCCATTCCTTTTTACTGTCATACCACTTATAAACCTCACTCCAGATTTCCTCAACCTGCTCCCCCTCATGGTCCCTTCTCACAGCCCCTATAAGGTGGTTAAAGGTTGGCTCTGGCGCTACAATCATATCAATTCTAGCCTCTGCCCCTTGAGATTCAGTAATCTGGCTTTCTTCTATAAGTTTAGGGAAGATCTTCTTCATTCTAGATATAACCACAGAAGGTCTCAAGGCCTTGCCTTCAATATCCGCCATAGGATAGGTCAGCATTAAATAATTGCAGGCAGTGGTTAAGGTAGTATAAACCAGGAACTGCTCTTCAAAAACCTGAGTCTTTGTATCAGGTGCCAGCTCTAAACCTTTCTCTTTAAGGATATTTCTATCCCTATCAGAAAGAATTCCTTCCTCCTTGGACACTCTAGGTAATACACCATCGTTTACTCCAACAATGTATAAAGACTTTACTCCCCGGCTCCTAATTCTTGCTATATCTCCTACAGTAACCTCATCAAGAGCTACAGGAATAAGTCCCATTTCATGCTTTTCAAAGCCTACGGACAATATTTTTGCAAACTTATCTATAGCTACCTTTTCATCTCCCATTACTTCTACCAAAGAATTCAGGGTGTCCATAACTATGTCTGAAATCTGATTATACTCATTGGAAAGTTCAATCTTTCCTTCTTCTCTAAATTCATTAGTCCACTGCTCTATCCTCTCTAATGCGCCGCTTTCCACAAGAAAATCATAAAGGGCCGTACACTTACCCCTAACGGTCTTATTCTCCTTCAAGCTATGATGCAATTTAATTAAAGGTCCAGTAATAATTTCCTTAGTTTCATTAATAATATTTAATATGTAGGTTTCATACTGGGTCATTTCATCTCTGTCATAGTCGTAATTGATTCTATAGTTCCAAAACTCCTCTTTAGTCCATTTCTTTCCCCTTATTCCATTAGCCAGCACATAGTTTTCTAGCAGATCTAGGCCTTCCATACTTATTCCTGTAAGGCCAGTTTTTAAATATCTAAAGACAGACTCATAGGACCAATTCTTGGTGAAGATATCAAAAACAGAAGTTATAAATACTATGAAAGGATTCCCACTAACTGTTCTCTTTTGATCCAAGAAGCAAGGTATATGATATTCATTTAGTATGGCAGCTATTATATTTTCATAGCTCTCCAACTCACGACAAACTATAGCTATATCCCTGTATCTATAGCCTTCATCCCTGACCAGCCTAACAATATCCCTTGCCACTACTTCTATTTCTTCATAATTGTTAAAGGCCTTATAAATCCTTAAATTCTTTACTTGATTTTTATAATAGCTATAAGGTGAAGAATAAAAGTATCTTTCAATATGTTTAAGCTCTGGATTATCTCCAAATCTAGGATTATTCCTGTCATTTAAATTAATAGGCTTTTCAACCTTTATATTGTTATCCTGGGCAAGCTTTAATAGCTTTCTGGTAGTTTTCTTAGTAACTGAAAAAATATCTGTATTATCTATATCCTCCCCTGCTGCTATTCCATCTCCAGCAAGAGTTATATTCACCCTTTTACATTTCTTCAAAAGCTTTTCAAGAACCAAATACTGCTGAGGAGTAAAGATAGAAAACTCATCTATCCATATTTCCGCCCCATCATACTCAGAAGACTCATCAAACTTTTGCCATAACAAAGTAAGTTCATCCTCTGAATCTATATAATCTTTATGGAGAGCCTCTTGAAACTTTTCAAAAATCCTTTTCAAATCTTCCAGCTTATAAATTAGCTCCTGATTCTCTAAGTTTTTCAAAGATGTGTCAATTATTTCCGGGGTAATATTATATCGCTTAAACTCCTTAATTGTTTCCGCCACTATATCAATAAAGCCCTGCTGCTTACTAGCTCTAGCAAATATCTTTAACTCTGAGCTCAGCTCCTCCATAATGTTGTAAATAAGCATAGCCTTACCTGGATCACTTATTCTTTTTAAAGTAAGACCTCCCACCTCATTAAAAACCCTATGGGCAAGCCTTTTAAAGCTCAAAACCTCTGCCTGAATTATGCCTGTAACTCCCACTACCTTTAAAAGATTCCGCTCCGACTGGAAGGAATACTGCTCTGGCACCATAAGCACAAGCTTATTCCTTGTTTTGTTGCTGTCTTTCCCATTTTCTTTTATTTTTTCTTTTATATCCTGAAGACAATAATGGCTCTTGCCACTGCCTCCTCTTCCGTATATAAGCCTTAAACTCATATATTATCACTCCTGTTTATCAGCATTTCTTGCCTACTACTTAATTATACCCTATATGAGGGATGGTTCAAACCAAAAGAAAGGGGACGGTTCACCTGACTTCAGCATATTTTATGCTAATTTCTGTGAACCGTCCCTTATTCTTAGTTCCTCAATTTTTAATTATATTAAGTCAAGTTAACCGTCCCTATTTTTTTCTTTTTCTAAATGCTATATAAGCTCCACCAGACATAGCTGCTAATCCAGCTAACATCATGTCTGCCAGCGGAATACCACCGGTCTTTGGAAGGTTTCCATCCGGTTTTTCTGGCTCCTTAGGATCTTCCTTGTCCGGAGTTGGGTCTTCTGGTTCTTCAGGATCTTCCGGAGTTTCTGGGTCTTCTGGATCTTCTGGACAATCTGGATCCTCAGGCTTGTCAGCATCACAGTAACTCTCTGTATCCACAAGTACCATTGCTGTTCTTGCAGGAGGATCTTCTGGACAATCTGGATCCTCAGGCTTGTCAGCATCACAGTAACTCTCTGTATCCACAAGTACCATTGCTGTTCTTGCAGGAACTGTTACTTTGTTGCCTTCAATTGTATCAAGAGCTGTTACACCAGCCTCGTCGCCGTCAACAACTACTGTCCAGTTGTCTCCTGGCAATTGAACTTCTGTTTCTTCTGTTCCAGCATTGGCTGCTACTACTATAGTGTTCCACTTATCTCCATTAGCATTGTTTGTAATGGCATAAGCGATGGTACTGTCATTAGTATCAATGAATTTTAGATTTTTTTGAATTTCTGCAGTAGTTGCCATTCTGAAGGCAGGGTGTTCCCTTCTTAATTTGATTAAGCCCTTGTAGTATTCAACTACATTTTTGTATTGACTCTTCCTTGACCAAACCATTTGGTTTACACTGTCCGGAGACTTGTAGCTGTTTTCATCAAAGTCTTCAGGAGTGATACCGTCTTCTACATTAAAGCTTGCAGATGGTTTTGATCTAAGCATTTCCTCTCCAGCATGTAGGAAGGTCATACCTTGTGAGGTTAATATAAAGAAGTTACCCATCTTGTCCATCTTTATTCTTTCTTCTTCAGAAGCATCAGGCTGTGATAGCCAAATTCTATCCCAAAGAGTATTATTGTCATGGCAAGAAACATAGTTAACAGTCTGTGTTGGTTCCTTAGCCCAAGTTCCTGAGCTGTAGTAGATCTTGCTGTAGTCGATTCCATCATGCTTGGTAGATGCTACAATACCGGATTTAACAAGTTCCTTTAATTCTCCCATAGAGTAAGGCTTTCCATCGTCCTTATTCCACTTTCCATTGTAGTTAATAAATCCACCAGCATCTGCTGAGAATACATGTCCCTTTAGGCCGTCTCTCATATCATCGCTAAAGGCAGCAATTCTAGTATCCATATCCTTCATATTAACCTTTAGCGCTTCTTGATCCTGAGGGAGTACATCGCCTAAATCCCAGCCTTCGCCATACATTAAGATCTCTGGATTTATTTTATCCAGCTCTGCTCTTATTAAATTCATAGTTTCTATATCATGAATACCCATAAGGTCGAATCTAAAACCATCTATGTGATATTCCTTAGCCCAATAAGTTACTGAGTCAATCATGTATTTTCTAAACATGGATCTTTCAGAAGCTGTGTCGTTTCCGCAACCAGAAGTACTAGCAACACTTCCGTCTGCCTTCTGTCGGTAATAGTAGCCTGGTACCGTTTTTGTAAAGCAAGAATCCTCTAATGAATATGTATGGTTATATACACTATCCATTATTACACCGATACCAGCATCATGTAATGCCTTTATCATTTCCTTCATTTCTTCTATTCTTAAGGTTCCTGAATAAGGATCTGTAGAATAACTTCCTTCAGGAGCTTGATAGTTCTTAGGATCATAACCCCAGTTAAACTTATTGTAGTCCCCATCCTTCATCCTTGTTTCATCTACAGTTGCAAAGTCATACATAGGAAGAATATGAACGTGGGTTACTCCCATTTCCTTAAGGTGATCTATTCCTGTAGCTTCACCTTCAGCGCTCTTTGTACCTGGCTCTACAAAACCTTTATAGGTTCCTTTAAGCTGTACTCCTGAATTAGGGTCCATAGATAGATCTCTTATATGAACCTCATAGATTATTGCATCGGTCTGATTCTTAACGCTTGGTCCCTTATCAGCAGACCATCCTTCAGGATTAGTTGAAGATAAGTCTACTACCATGCTTCTATCTCCATTAACTCCAACAGCCTTTGAATACACATCCTGTGTTTCCCTTGTTTCGCCATTAACTGTTACTTCATAGGTATAGAATGTTCCAGCAATATCCCCATCTTTTACAGCAGTCCAAACCCCTTTTTCACCTTTATTCATACTAATTACTTCAAGAGGTTCTCCACCTATTCCTTCTTTATATAGCTTTAGCGTTACTTTTTCAGCGGTAGGTGCCCAAACCTTAAAGCTTGTTTTTTCTTTACTATAAACAGCACCTAATTCGCCGTCATAATGATATAGTTCCTTGAAACCTTCGCTTCCCATGACATTTACTAAAGTAACTGCCTTTTCTTGATACTCATCAACATAAACAGTATACTTCTTGTTCATATCAAGGTTGCTTTCAGTTTTTATAGTTCCAGTTCTTCTGTCCTCACTTAAGATTACTTCTGCAGGTACATTATTTTCTCCCTCTTTTAAAGTAACTAAATCCTTGCTGTCAACAGGAACATTAACTTCGAAGAATATTTCATTAAGTGAATCCATTCTTGCCGTTAATACCTTCCTTGATCTGTCAACCTGGTTTTCTGCGTAGAAGGTTTTCGGTTCTTTTTGAAGTACATAAACATCCACATTACCATTCTTGTCTGCATAAGCTAAGTTTATTGTCCTATTACCATCGTTAAGAGTACTCTGCTCCCTATCGGACCAATCGTTTTTTCTAACGATAAATCCAATCTTACTCATTCCTGCCATATCAGCATAACTAAAAGTAGCTACTTTACCATAGTCATCGCTATCAGTAAACTCATAGTTAGCCCCACCATGGCCTTCCTTACTACTGCCATCAACCCAGGACCAAACGTCCCAATTAGTGTAGTCTTCATCAAATCTGTAATAGTGAACCTTTACATTAACCTTTTCATAATTAAACTCTAAAGGTTTCTCTTCAATCTTGGCTGTATCTGGGTTACCTGTAGATGTTATGTATATATCAACATCTCCCTTAGAAGTGTCTACAATTACATCATTAGTGTCCTTTTCCCAGTCGTTTGTCCTTACAATAACACCTACAGCTTCTGTGGTAGGCATCTCAATAACTGCAAATGCCCCATCTTCATCCTGTCCTATGAATTCCCACACGGATCCATCTCCATTGTTTGCCTTATCCCACACCCAAAGATTCCAACCTTCGTAATTATTGTCAGACCTCAGGTAGTGGACTTTTACAGTGGTAGTACCAGACTGAACAGTTTCAGCTTTTGGTGCTTGCTTTTTAATAACAAAAAACGTAATTATCATCGCAAAAGCTAAAAAAGCTGCCAGCACTTTCTTTTTTACTAGTTTCATCTTATCCCTCCTACAGAATAAACCTTTGCAATTATATATTAACACTAATTACCATATTATGGCAAACGTTTGCATTCATCTTTTTCCAACATAAAATGTCACATATCATAGAAATTTAAGAGTTTTTTTGTATTTTTTATTCCATTTATATGTACCCTTGTAAAGTTTAGTAGAGTAAAATATATATAAGGATAGATATCTGACCTGGAAATTTAATTAAAATTTACAAATAATCAAAATATCCCATTGCTGACGTTTCTTATAAATTAATTTATTTATACTTATTTAATGAGAAGGAGTCGTAGATATGAAAAAAATATATGATAACATTCTTCAGGCTATAGGTAATACCCCTATGGTAGAATTGCAGAAATTAACTGATAAAGAAGATGCTCGTGTTCTAGTAAAGGTGGAAGCCCTAAATATAGGTGGTAGCATCAAGACCCGAACAGCTCTAGCCATGATAGATGCTGCAGAAAGGGAAGGGAAGCTTCAGCCAGATTCCATTATAGTAGAACCTACCAGCGGCAATCAGGGCATAGGATTGGCTCTAGTTGGAGCAGTAAAAGGCTATAAAGTAAAAATAATAATGCCAGACTCAGTTAGTATTGAAAGAAGAAAACTGGTGGAAGCTTACGGTGGTGAGGTTATACTTGTACAGGATAATGGTGATATTGGAAAAGCTTGGGCAAAGGCAAAACCGTAGTAACCATTCTGCCGGATACTGCTGAAAGATATTTTAGTACGGTGCTTTTTGAGTAGGTTTGAGAAATGAAAAAAGAGACAAATCACAGATTTTGCTTCTGTAGATTTGTCTCCTTTTAGAAGAAATATCTCATCGTTCGTGTCTTTCAAAGTACTTTATTTCATCCCCAGAGTAATACATATTAAAAGATTCTTTACTTTTTCCACTAAGATAATCCTTTGGTAAATACTTTTTAATGACTTAACCTATTTCCTATTAAAGCTATCTTTTCTTGATAATTCTCACATTCACTTACCGAAAACTCTAAGTCAGATATAAAGAACTTAAAATCTAAATCTACCGAACCACCTTCTTCATATAATTGTTTCAATGTATTCATTATGATTTTGATAAATTCATAATACGGCGAAAGCTTCATTTTTGGCAAATAGCTTAACACCTTATTGTAATTATCTTGAAATCCATCTTTCTTTTTCATTACGTATTCATGCAATAAGAGCTTGTGGGATATCTTGATTTTTACTATAGTTGGAATACAAGCCTCCTCTTCATCCCTTTCATAGCTACCAAAAATCCATTGCTTTAATTTTTCCAACTGAAAACTAAGCTCTTTTTCTTCAATAATATACTCATCTACAATTTTGTCAGCCAAGCCTAATACTAGCTCATTATAGTTTTCCGCATTTATTGAATAATTCAGGAATTTTTCTATCTTAGCCTTTAGAAAAGAATTCAAAGGATACTCAGTCATTAAATTGTTTTGTAAAACCGCGCATACATACTCAGGTTTTTCTCTAAGAAGATTTATTACATAAAAGTCCCCATAGTTTGAAGCTTCATTATTGAGAGATTTTATTAACATAGGCCAGTTAATTAAGACTATTAATAAGTTTATAAAAACAGCTTTATTTAAGATTAATAGAATTGATGAGGTTATCATGATGAATATAGTCACTATAATCCCACTAAAAATAAATTTAATATACTGCTTAGTAAACTTATCAAAGCTCTCTTGGTCCTTCAGTACACTATTTATTTCTGGTGTAACATATCCTCCTATAATGATCAACCCAGTCTTATCAAAAAACACCTTACGCCCTTTTGCATTATTTATGTACTTTAGAGGTCCAGCTTTAAAGATTTTAATTTTGTAACCTGCAATTTTTAGATATATTGCATGTCCTAGCTCATGTACAAAAACTGAAAGATGTCCTATAAATGTAACTACTATTATTATTAACCCAAGTATCATAGGGATATTTTCCATGTTGAGATTATTAATATTCTCTTTAATACAACTAACTGTCCCTAACACTGATATTATACCTAAAAAAATATTTATACCTATTTTAATATTGTGAAAGTCCTTTTTATTACTTTTCCCCATCATAATCCTCTTTTCTCTTAGGTTAAGATACAACCTTCTGTGTTTCCAAAGTCTGACATATATAACTTTCTCACACTATAACCCGAATATTTTTTTAACTTTTTTCCATATGTATATAACGTCATACACTAGTCCTGCAATAAGTAGTGCTAATGCTAATAAATTAAATATTTTTGGTGCATGAATGGCGTCAAATACTATTATAAGAACTATGGCTGCCAGAGAACTCATTAGACTAGGCAGTCCATATTTTAAATCTATCTTTTTCATTTTAAAAACCTCCCCCTTATGGATAAATACTTATTATCCACCATACCCTTACTGACCTACCATGAATTAATCTTCACTCACCTTTGCCTTTATGATATACATACCAAACAACATTAAATGTAATATATGTTAATAATATTATTAAAAAACCACTAACATTATCATATAAATTATATATGCTAACAATAAAATAACCTATAAACATTACTATACTCAACGCCACATAATATTTCTTATCTCGTTTCATATGTTTTCGCCCCCTCTTACATTGTAGTATATTCCATCTCATACTACAATTGCCATTGCCAACTTAGTAGTATATATGAAAGTATCTCTAGCATATTATTCTCCGCTCTGTTAATTACACCCAAATCCTACTACAATAAAAATTCAGGAAATAACTTTAATGAAATTACCAGTATAATGTAGTACCGGATTTAGAAATACTTTTAATACCATAGACAAAACCATCTTTGGCAGGATATTCTCGCCTATAAACTGGAACATACAAATAAAAAACCTGATACATTAACCCACGTTATTGCTAATATATTGCCCAATTCAGCTATAGAAGGTTTAGAGTGTCTTTATATTAATAAAGCAACAATAAATGGAATTACTGATTTTTCTTATGAAAATATAGAAAGTATTCAAAAGTTAGGTTGGAATATGATATAACACAACACCCCAAAGATACTCATTTTTATAGTTTGTTTTTTCATCTTAAACTCCTTTGTTTTCAGCGTTGTAAGATATAACTATCTCTTAAATAGCTTTGACAATAAATAATTGCCAACAAATAATATAATGACACAAGCTACTAAAAATAAATAACCATAGTAAGGATAATATGTTGTTGCTGTAAGAGTAATTAGAAAATACCAAACAAGCTTTAAGCATATATACAATAGACTCTTTATTATTTTTAAATTTCCTGTACCTTTATTGCTTTTTTTATTCTCACTTATAAATCTATATTCTTTCATTAATCTACCTCATAAAGTTTTTAGTTGTTTCTTAAGCCTCTTTCATTAAAATAATATTACATTTCATTTTGTGTAATCCCTACGTATATCTAAAAAAAACTTGTCATCAGATTTTGTATTGCCTTGAACGAAATCTTTGTATGCTTTCCATTCACTCAAAACACTTTAACCAACAATGCTATAACAATAAAGATAGCGCTTCCCCTATTATAACAGTCATAAAACCATTCTTCATATTCATTAACTTTACTATTACCTAAGGCCATTCGTATAAATCTTACTATAAGAAAGCTAAATATAGCAAAACTGAGAATAGGAAAAAAGGTTAGCAAACCTACCTTTCCTATTAAAACTAAATCTAATAAAACACCTACTAGTATAAAAAAATTCAACGCTGCATACCGTAGAAACCTTTTCTTGATTATTCGAAACTTATTATCTTTTGCCATACCACTTCACCATCCAACTTGTGTATCTTTATCCTCTTTTATGTTCAATATTAATTCCAACTGCAAAAATTATTCTTCAATACCATTCTCACTCATATAATGTCTTATCTCGGTACTACGAATACCTATTTTTTTATACTCTATGACTAAAGGAATCAAACACAATATAGCTAATACTGCTGCCAACTCCTTAATACCTTGGATACTTTCTCTAGTGTTGTGTATAAAATTTAATCCTAATAAAACTGCAAGGACCAAATTAATCATAAATCCAATGACCATAAATATTATTATTCTAACAACTTTTCTTTTAATCTGTATTTCCTTGGGGTAAAAATCAGTAAGCTTGTCTTTTATTATTTTACAAGTTAGAGCAAAGGCAAAAACCTTCTTAAATCCATTCAAATATGTAATATCGCTTCCTATAAATCCAATTGAATAAATATATAGTATAATTGCAAATGTGCTTATTCCATCCTTACCATTCTTAATCTTTTCAATCTCTTCTTTAGTGATTGGTTCCAAGTACTTATACTCTGAACTTACGCTTACATTCCTTACTTTAAAATACATATAAATTATTAAAAGTAAACTTATTAGGGACGCACAACTCACTATTGCAAACTTATATTTAAATTCAAATTTTATATTAAGCATTTGGTAGTTAATAAAAGAAACCAAAAACGCTATACATCTAGCAGCTAGTTCCAAATACATGGGCTTCTTTATTATTTTTCTCTCTTCTTTAAATTCGTAAATACACAGAAATGAATTTACTACCAATAATACTAAGGGTATGAAATATACAACTACAACTCCAATTCCAACATAATAATCCGGTGCCGTTACGCTTTTTAATTTTACAAGGGCATAAAAGCAACAAACATAAAAAATTATGGATATTAATAATGTAAGTTTTACTTCTTGTTTTAGCTGATACTTCCTTATGTTTTTTATACTAATAAAGTCTGCTAGTTTTTTTAAAACTTCATATATTTTAGTCAAGATTTTAACCACTATTATCATAATTTTTCCAATGAAGTCCATTGTTTTTTATCTCCCTCAATCTTATTTTATCAAAATTATTGTTACCATATTATACTCATTGAAGCAAAGGATATTTATCAACATTTACTCGCCCTAAATGTTTTTTATTTGTACATCATATTTAATAACCTATCATATCTAATAAACTTAAAATTGCTACCCCAGCCATAATAGCAGCAGCTAATATATATCGTTTTTGTTTTGTATATTTGTACGTAGAAAATGCATTAATTGAAGATCCTACGCCATATAATAATAGAATTCCATTGTTATCTCCGCCTGTCCAAAGTCCATATATAGCAGCAATTGCTGTAACAAGTGAAACGGATATTGCCACATTTCTATATATTTTTACAACATCACTATCATTTAATTTATTTGAATCCAAAGATAAAACCTCCTTTTTTAATTCTTTAATTATCTTTACTGAATCATACTGCTAAATATCTAATATTAATTCACTAAGCAATATGAAAAAGTTTTATATCACATATATGACTATGCCCAACATGCATAAGGTTCCAGCTATTTGATAGGCACTTACATCATCTTCATTAACTTGATTATCCTTCATTAAAATAAATCTAACTATTAAAGCTACAGGTATCGCTTCTACTATAAGTAAAAATAGTATAGATCTTACGCCATCAATTTTGTCCCATATTTTATATAAAATAACGCCTGCCAATACTACAGCAAAAAGTAATGATGACAGCATTTCTTTCTTTTTTCTAATGCTCATAAATACCTACCCCTCATGGTAAATTTAAATGCTATTATAATAAAAAAGCTAATGCACTCTTTATAAAAAGGTCACTAAACCCACACTTCATAATTAAATATCAAAATAATATTTTTAAAATTATATTTAGCACTAGACCTGTACCAATTACAATAAGAAGTAATATCACATTCTTAAGAAACTTTTTATAATCTTCTTCTTTTTCCCTGTTACTTCTTTTCATAGCTTTAAACATAATAGATAATCTTGTCATCATCATTCACTTTTTTTGCTTTTTCTCTTATATTATAACATTTTATCACTTTTTACCACAATTGATATTTTAAACAGGTGCTTGTATGTAGAGATATTTATACCTTCTTTTGCTGTCTAATTTCTAAATAAGAAGTAACTTATAAACTAATAGTGATCAAAAAATAATAAACCCGGCAAATAACTTATGAATTATCTGCCAGGTTTAGTCTCCTACCTGAGTTTCTTCTTTTTACTACATACAATACTAAATAAATATGCAAAAGCTATTAGCTGCCCAATAATAAGAAAAAACATAGGAAACACAATTGAAAAATTATACTTTGTTGATAAAGTTGTTATTAAAATTAAAGCTAACAACATTAAAGTCTGCATTATTATATAGCTTATTAGTTTGATTCTCTTTTCCATTAATATCACCTTCATTTTAACATACCATTATTCTCATTACATCAATGTCAGTTTATATCTATATTTAAGGTATCTACAACACTTACTAATATCTGCATCTATCTTAAATTACTAATACCATAACTATTTCCAATCCTCTGTAAGAACACTCCATATAATAAAATTGTCTCTATAATTGAATTATCTTAATTATTTACTATATTTCCTAACAAGTTAGCTCCCTGCAGAATCCTTCCCTTATTTATCTATAAGTCATAGTAAATAAAACTGAATATCATAACACTTCTATAATACCTACATCCATGAAAATTCAATTTATATAAATAATAGCTCATATATAAGCATAATAGCAGAAATCCAAGTCAATGCTAATAAAACTTGACTAATAATTGCAAGTGTCATTAATAATTTAACACTTTTTATTTCTACTAAAATACTAGCCTTTTTTAAAAATCCTAATACATAATGATCTGCTATAATTTCATTATATATGCCAATAGTTAACCTTATAACAGAGGCAAGTATAAAAAATGCAAAAAAAACATACTTGAATAATACTATGTACATGCTGCTATTTACTTCTACAAAGTTAAAAGCACTAGCAACCAAAACTATAATATAAGCTGGTAATATAACCACTCTATTAAGTATGATTATAGGCAATGTTTTCGATGTTAGCTGTGCTAAAATCGTACCATTATTATAAAATATGTAATGTCCTACTTCATGAAGAGAGGCAACAATATGCTCTAATGAATTTCTGAATTCTTTTTTTATAGCAATAGCATTTTTAATGGGATTATAAGAAAAGTTGTCCCCTTCTTCAATAATAGGAGTTTCAATACAATATTCATTACACATTTCTTTGATAAGGTTTTGAACTTCTGTATTGCCATTAATATTTATTTTTCCATTTTTTCCATAAAGGTGTATTATTGCTAAAGTTACAATAGTTAATCCAAATAATAAAATGTACATAATTCATACCTTTCTAAATAAGTTTATCTACTTATTGCTCCCTAAGTTCACCTTTCGCGCTTTTTGCAAACTGTATAGTAAATGAGATAACAATACATAAAATATAAAAAATTGCATTTTTACCGGAGAGTCGTCTTTCAATAATAAAAAGTAAAAAGATTTCTAAGGATACCGAAATTATTGAAAACTTAATTAAGCTCGTACTATTCTTTATCCTAAAGATATGAATCAGCTTTTTTAATTTCCCTTTATCCTGTAATAATAACATCTCTATAATCGTAGAACCAATTGCAAAAAATACCATTCCAATAATGTAATGTATCTTAATCATCTCCCTAAAAACTTGTAGTTTAATGTTCTAAAATTATTAAATTTAATATGCTCTCTTTTAAGTAATAAAATATTTGTCAACACCTAGACCAATTAAGGTAAATTGACTTACTATAGATGTCATTTACCTCAACTGGCATGCTAAAGATTACTCGATAACATTTAGGCTATGTAACTATCTTCTTGATGCAAGTAGTGGCACTGCAATTGCCATTGTACCAACTGCAATTGCTGTAATTAATGCTATTCCTTTAGGGCTCCAAACAAAGACAGCCGCAGAATGCAATGCTTTAGCCACTTTTCCAGTATCAAGAATAAGTCCAATTACAAAACTTACAGCAGCATTATTAACACGAAACATTGATGTTAACATGCCTCCTAAAATTGTAGAAAAAAGTTTCTCTGTTACTGTTATCAGGGCCTTTGGCACCAACCAACCCCCGTCAACATACTCCATCTCATCTCTGTCAACATCCACATAGCTAGTTGGTAACTGTAATGCGTATTCTCTCTTTAATACAAATGCACTCATTTTCTAATCCTCCTTAGATTATAACTTAAATTTTTATTTATATCAAAGGCATCTCGAGCTACCTCTAATACCTAACTTAACTTAATTCCAATCTGCTCTATAAAGTATTTCATATAAGTTATCTTTTCGTACTTAACTCTAGTCTCTGTGACCATCCCCACAGTAAGATTTACCTTCTCACCCCTTTTTATCAGCAAGATAAGTTTCCTTTGGTTGTATTTTCACTTTAAAATATACATTTCCATTCTCATTATCTATGGTTGCATCCTCATCTATACTTACAACCTTACCTTTAATAGTGCCATACTCAGCCTGGTTTAAACCTCCTACAGCTATAGCAACTTCATCGCCTATATGTATCCTTGGTCGTTCTACGGAAGGCAGCATTGTTTAAATTATTATGTTTTCTTCATCTTTGGTTATTCTCCCCAATAAGTTACCTCTCTGCAGAATCCTTCCCTTATTTATCCATGAATTACAATAAGTAAAGCTATGTATATAGAAGTATCCCCATTCTAAATATACATAGCTTTTGATTTAATATGGTGTTTTATGAGTTTAATGATATTGTTTTACTTGACCCCCCTTAATCATAATTCCTACTTTTGTCTGATCCTTCTGTATAAATACAACTTATGTAATACATATTTATTTAAAATGATTAAGCTAGTCCCAAGTAAAAAATACAAAATTCTAGATATAAGCGTAACCCGTATATCCCTACCTCCTCCTATAAGGAAAAATAATCTTGTATATGGTAGAAATATAAGAAATAGCCCAATAAATATGCTTAGCACTCCCTCTAATTTAGGATACCACCACAATTCATCATCAATTTTCATTTTCGGTATTTTAGTTACTTTTCTATTTATAAAACTATAATAAAATGGGCTAATAAAAGAAACCAATAGCCATGTAAAACAAAAATAGTTGTCAAAATCTAAAGCATAGAATAACGCTGTAGATGAAATCGAAAAAATTACTGATATCCTTCTAAAATGGATTATCTTATTGTTCTCATGATAAAGTTCTAAATAATCCACTATCTTCATAAAAATCAAGGTTAGAGGAACTAATATAGTGAGTATATTTCTAATTTCAAATGTCACATATTCTGTATAATCGCCCATTTTATTATTCTCCTTATCTATAAGTATTAAAAATTAAAGTATCCATTATTTGGCTTATCATCGCGTGAATCCCACCAATTAGCAAATGCTGTTCCCGGAGATGCAGCCCACATCATTACCGTAAAAGCAGCTCCTGCGATGCTTCCAACTAATCCAGCTATTCTCCACACTACAGCTTTTGCTGCTAATTTTCTCTTTAATTCCTGAGCAAATATTAATCCTGCCCTTTGAGCACCATACTTATTTGCCATTTTACTAGCATAACCAGCGAAAGCTTTAATTCCTCCACCAATAATAAATGTTATTACAGTGTCTATGGCTCCTGCTACAAACCAATTTGGTAGAGATGCCCCCCCATCAACATACTCCATCTCATCTCTGTCAATATCCACATAGCTGCATGGCATTTGTAAAGCCATTGTACTCATTTTACCATTCTCCTCTCGTTTTTAAAATAGTTTATTTATATCAAAGGTATCTATAGCACTCATCGATATCTGCAGCTATCTTTAAGTAACCATATTAACCTCTAATATCATAACTAGCTTAAATTAATTCCAATCTGCTCTAAAAAATATTTCATGTACGTTATCTTTTCATATTTAACTCTTGTTTCTGTAATCATTCCCACAGTTAGATTTACTTTTTCGCCCTTCTTATCAACAAGATAAGTTTTTTCTGGTTGAATTTTCACCTTAAAATACACATTTCCATTATCATTATCTATGGTTGCATCCTCATCTATACTTACAACCTTACCTTTAATAGTGCCATACTCTGCCTGGTTTAGACCTCCTACTGCTATGGCAACCTCATCATCTATATGTATCCTCGGTCTTTCTGCGGAAGATAGTATTGTTTCTACAATTAAGCTTTCTTCATTATTTGTTATACTACCTAGTAAACTTCCTCCCTGCAGCACCATTCCCTTATTAAGCGGTGTGTTTAAGTGAATAATTCCACTTTTAGGCGCCACTATTTTAAACTCTTGTGCACTCTTTTCTAATGCTACCTTTTGGGTTTCTAATTTCTCTTTTTCAAGCTGTAACTGATTTTTTTCATTTGTAAATTCCAGTATTGTCTCATAATGCATTTGGTTCAGCTTGTTTCTTGATTGTTTTTTGTAATCACTTATTTGATCATCTGTATATCCCTGCTTTTTCAGCGATTCTTCATCTATCTCGTAGTCCTTTCTTTTCAAGTAGCTACTGGATAACCTGTTATAAAACTCTAACTCTTCAGCATCATTCTTATTAAAAGTATTTGCATTCTTCGCAGCATCATTTTCAGCCCTAGTTACCAACTCTATTCTCTTATCTAAGAGTTCAATTTGACTAACAACCTGTTCTATCTGCAAATTTGCTTCCACAGCATTTAGAGTAACTAGTACATCTCCTTCTTTAACTTCTTTCCCTTCTTCTACAAAGACTTCCTTAATTTCACCTGAAACCTTCGCCATCACGTGAGCTTTATTTTCTGTAGTAACTATGCCTTGTCCCTTAACTACATAAGTTTTAACAGACTTACTTGCCCATATTAAAAAGGCTCCTATTAAAGCTGTTACTATTATAATGATATACATCATAAACCTAGGAGGTCTTCTGTCATACATCAATTTACTATCTGTAATCTCATGTAAATTATATACCGCCAAGGCCTTCGCCTCCCTTTTCTACCTCCATAAATACATCTGCTACCATGCTATTTTCCTTTTGATCCACAAATATCGTATAACTATCTCCCTTTAGCTTAATATCATTTTCAAAGGCATGTAACTGCAGCTTTGAATAGGCAAACTGAAGGTTTTCTTCCTTCTCATTAAACCTTGCAAAGAGACAGTTGGGAACTCTTATTTGAGACTTAAATTCATAAGGTTTGTCTATATTTACAATAGGGTTTTTAAGCTGTATCATAAGCTTTAAAACAAGCTTCATCTGGTCATTTTCTACTTCTGTAGTAGTATAATTTATCATTGGTCCTACTGCAGTATTTCCTTTTGACTTTATATAGCTGTCCATCATATATGATATTGTATTTATATCCATAAGCTCATTTTGAACTATTTCCCTTATAAGCACATTATTCAGCTTTAGGGTTTTATTCTCTCTAACTATTATCTTTTCAATTGTATTCAATTTCTCCATCCTCCACGTCTTCTCCTATATATTCTTCTGTATCCTTTATATGCTTGTCTTCATTTTCTATAACATCCATAATAGCTTCCTTAGGCTCAATACTTCCAACTTGACTAACATATAATCTATAGTAGTATCCCTTCTTCTTAAGGAGGGTTTCATGGTCTCCCTGTTCCACAACCTTTCCATTATCCATAACGTATATAATGTCACAGTTTCTTATAGTTGAAAGCCTATGAGCAATAATTAGCATTGTTTTGTCTCTTCCCTTTACAAAGAGAGTATCGTATATTTTTGCTTCACTTATAAAATCTAAGTTACTTGTAGCTTCGTCCAGTATTAAAAAGTCTGATTTTTTTATAAAGGCTCTAGCTAAAGCTAATCTCTGCTTCTCACCACCAGATAATCCCCCGCCTGCTTCTTCTAAGAAGGTATCATACTTTGCTGGAAGCTTTTCTATAAAGGAATTACACCCGGCGTTTTCACAAGCAATCTTTATGTCTTGATAGCTAGCATTCTCACTACCTAAAGTTACATTTTCTCGTATGCTTCCAGAGAACAATTCTACATTTTGAGGCACATAGGCTATATTCTTTCTTAACGAGTAAATATCAAGCTCCTCTATATCATAGCCTCCAATGTTTATCTTTCCTTCCTCTGGTACATAATACTTCAGCAACAGCTTTGATATCGTGGTCTTTCCGCTACCCGATTCCCCAACCAAGGCAACTTTCTTTCCCTTTGGAATTTTAATTGTTACATCCTTTAAAACTGGGGATCTGCTACCGTATCTAAAGGTTATATTATTTAATTCAATATCTCCCTCTATACCCTCAATTTTTATGCCAGTATCCTGCTCTTGCTCCTTTTCAACTTCAAATATTTCAGAAATTCTTTTAAGAGAGATACTTGCTTCCTGTATCTCAAGTTGCAAACTTATAAGCCTTCCGATTGGTTCCATAAAATAACCAGATAGAGATGTGAAGGCCATTAAGCTTCCCAAAGTTATATCTCCATCTATAACCATTCTTGCTCCTAAGTACATTAGCACCAGGTTACCTATGTTGGAAACTACCGAAGCCACGGAACCTTGTACATTAGACAAGACTCCCTCCTTAAAAGCAATCTTTAAATTCCTTATATATTCACCTTCAAGCTTGTCCATAATTTTCTCTTCTGCTGCCTGTACCTTTATTGTTTCAACACCTTTTAAGCTTTCAATAATGGTACTGTTTAATCTAGATCCTGCTTCCATTTGCTCTATATTAATTTTCTTGTATGGCCCCTTAAATATATAAACTAAAGCCGCGCTTATAGCAGTTAGTATTAATACCACCATAAATAGTGACTTATTCATTATTGAAAGTATTACTGCAGAAACCACTGCTAGTATAATATCTATAATTAATGAAAGAGAAACTGAGGTTAGGATGTTTTTAATAGTAAAAGCATCACTAAATCTTGTAAGAATATCTCCAACTTTTCTTGAAGCAAAAAACTTCATTGGCAGTCTATATACATGCTTAAAGTACCCTAACAGCAATGGAATATCTATTTTTTGGGACAAATAAAGCAGCATATGCTGCCTAATAGCTGAAATTAATATTTGGGTTAATCCTAATATTAAAAATCCTATACTAAATATAGTCAATTGATTTTTTAAGCTATAAGGCAATATTTCATCCATCAATATCTTGTTAAAAAAGGATGAGGCTATTCCTAATACAGTTAGTATTATTGATGCTATAATACTATATATAAACAGTGACTTATGAGGAGTTAGTAAGCTTATAAACTTTGATAAAATACTGCCACTGTTATTTTTCTCTACTACAAATTCATTGTTTGGTATAAGTAATAAGAGTATGCCATCAAATCTCTTAAAAAACTCATCTATTTCTTCTTTCATAACTCCCTTTGCTGGGTCTAGTATTGTTACCTTTTCTTTTTTAACCTTATGTACAACTACAAAGTGGCTTAAGCCTTCTTTGGTTATAACGTGGGCTATAGCCGGTAAAGTATATTTACTTTTAAAACCTTCTTTGTCCACTCTGATAGCCCTTGTGTCAAAACCTAGCCCTCTTGCTCCATCTTCCAACCCCTTTAAGGTTGTCCCTTTTATGTCCGTACCTAATACATCTCTCAACTTTGTTATAGTAATTTCTTTTTTATAGTACATACATACCGTAGCGAGGCACGCTGCTGCACAATCTGTAGCGTCATGCTGCTTCACTAAGTTCTTTTTATAACTCACTCTTAGTCCTCCCACATATAGATATCCAATTTCAAAGCTTAATTTTAATATAGGAGATAAAAACTAGTTATTGAAATTGGATTCTTTCCTTAGACCCTTCAGATATCCTTACGCAAACTTAATTTATAAGTGATCAAAATATCGAATCTTCAACGATTTTTGATTGCTTATAAATTAATAGTTGGAGTTGGATATCTATAATAACTTAATCCTATGTTAATTTCACACTACTTCGTTTAACAATTTTCCGTTTTAATACCACCATTCCTAAAATTATCCTTTACTTGCAATTGTACCTACGATTACTGCCATTTGTCTACAAAAACTGTCCGCCATTATTCTACAATTAAATCAATCACCTTACTTTTATTGGATAAGATGTTTTTATATTTTTATCCTTATTTAATTCATTATTAACATCCAATTTATAATAGGATGTTTTTTCCTTAGGCTTTTATATGCTTATCAACCTTCAGGTAAGTTATAATGGTAACTTTAGAACTTGAGATAAAAAATAAGCCTAGCAATTAATTACTGCCATACTTCGACCTTTTTCGATATAGTTTTCAATTCTGATTACAATTATTCTTCTGCATACCTTCTAATTTTTCTGGTTAGTGTAAAATTTTTTACACTATTTCTTAAATTTAATATTTATATTTCAAGGGTTGCAGAGTTTTTTTCAATAAAAAACAATGACCCCCTTTTTTCTGTTATAATTGATTTGAAGATTCTCATAGCCCAGAATATCAAAAGTTTAAGGTAGATAAGCTACCTAAGATATTCAAACCAAAACCTGTAGACTATCAATTGCTTTTAGCCTACTATGAGTACAAGTATGGTAAAACTGTTAAACCAGTAAAGCGTAGGTCTGAAAAAGCGGCTGTACCTGAATCTGCAATATGCCCACGTTGTGGTGCTCCGCACCAATATATTTATAAAAACAACGGCTCCAAAGGCCAGTATCAATGCAAAGTTTGTGGAGAGCTATTTAACAAAACAAATATCTATAATAGGCCTCTTGCTTTGCGCTGCCCTTATTGCGGTCACATCCTAGTTGCTAAGAAAGATCGTAAGCACTTTAGAGTACATAAATGTGTTAATTCTAAGTGTTCCTACTACCGAAGTAACCTTGCCAATCTTCCTAAAGACTTAAATGCGGCTGATAAACACAAGTATAAGCTTAACTACATCTATCGTGAGTTCACAATAGATTTCTTCAAGATGGACATAACTGGTGTTTCTTCCAGAGCGATAAACTTTAAGTATAAGAAGTTCAATGCTCACATTATGGGCCTTTGCCTTACTTATCATGTCAATCTAAAGTTATCTACTAGGGCTACGGCTCACGCCTTGGAGGAAGTGCACGGCATAAAGATATCTCACATTATGGTTTCAAACTATGCCATGACTGCTGCCGCAGTTATCAAGCCTTTTACAGATACTTTCGACTATAAGCCATCCAAAATACTTTCTGCTGATGAAACCTATATTAAGGTTAAAGGCGTAAAGCATTATGTTTGGCTTGTTATGGATGCTTGTAAGAAGTCAATCCTTGGCTATCAAGTTTCAAATACTCGCGCCGTAGGTCCTTGTATCCTTGCGATGCGTATGGCCTTTGCTAAGTTTAAGGAATTCCCAAATAAAGCTCTTAAATTCATTGCTGACGGTTATAGTGCCTATCCCATTGCCAGTCAACAGTTTAAGTTGAAAAATAATTGGGACTTTGATGTTACTCAAGTTATTGGACTTACCAACGATGATGCTGTGTCTACTGAATTTCGTTGGGTAAAGCAAGTAGTAGAACGGCTTAACCGCACCTTCAAATCCTCCTACCGTGTTACTGATGGTTATGGAAGTGAAAATAGTGCTCTTTATGGCGTTTCTCTTTGGGTTGCCTACTATAACTTTCTGCGTCCTCATCCATATAACTATTGGAAACCATTAAATGAGTTAGATATTCTAAGCGAAGCAGGAAACATGCCAGCCAAGTGGCAATTGTTAATTTATCTTGGTCAAGAAGCAATTTTAAAGATGCAAGAAAGCAAAGTTCAATAAGCTCTATCTGCTTTTAGATTTTGAGCCTGAGGTAGTTACGGAGCCATCCAAAAGTGTTAGCTTTTGGACTTGCCCTTGATGGTATCCCAAATTAATGCTAGAATGCTGTGAACAAGACGGTCAACTCTATCTGCTTTTGAGTTTTGTAGCCGTCGGTGAGATCTACACAGCATTAATTTGTCATGTTGTCAAGGGTGGCGGATTGAATTAAGCAATCCAACTTTTGATAAAACTCCCAATTATCAAGCTGATTCTCAGCCCTTTTTTTAAATTTAACTTTTTCATAGCTTACTTTACACTATCGTGATTAATTATTTCGATTTCTACATCATTAAGAATACACAGTTGTTCAATAATCTCAAAACCAAATCTAATTAGTCTATCCCTATAGTTAATTACTACTCTTTCAATTTCTTTGTGAACAATAAGTTCAATAAGCTCTTTTAGTCCTTTTTTATTGTAGTTTACTCCGCTACCTAAATCTTGAATAATTTTAAATTGATAGCCTTTGGATACACAATAATCTGAAACTGTCATTACCTGCCTGTTTAAATCCTCTCTTTGGTCGGATGATGATACACGACAATATCCAATTGTTAATTTTACATTTTCCTTATGATATTTAAAATTGAGTAATGAACCTTTATCATATCTTCTATGCCCGCTGTTAGTTCTTTCTGGTATAAGTTTCCCTTCTGTTTCCCATCTCCTCATAGTAGATATGGAAACCCCTAGTATTTTACTGGCTACTCCAATTGATAATTTCAAAAACAACTCCTCCACAGGTAAATTATTAGCACTTATGCTCATTTATATACCTGCGGAGGTAGTTATAATTAAATATTTCGCATCTGCTTTTAGCCTCGAAGAAGTTGAAAAATTAAAAACATATAAAGCTAATTTTTAAAAAACCCGCCACAAAAGGCGGGTTCATTTTTAACTTAAGATAAAGAATATTTATAAGAAAATATTATTAATTTTCTTTCAGCAACGGTGACATATTTACTAAATAAAATACATCTAAAATATGAAGAGCTCTTGTACATGCAGTATAAAGTAAAAGTCTATCCTCTTCATCTTTATACATTAAGTCACTAGCATTATATATGATAACTGCATCAAATTCTAATCCTTTAGCAAGATATGATGGAATAACTAAAATATCATTAACATATTCATCATCTTCACTGACAACAATTCTAACATTAAGCTTATCTTTTAAATAATCATAAACTCTTTGTGCTTCCTGAACATTTTTTGTGATTATTCCTATAGAATTATTTCCCTTCTCCTTATAAGTTTTTACTTTTTTAATTTTTTTTCATTTATCTCCTTCTCATCCGAAAAGCCAGTTACCCTTGGCTGCTCTCCCCTTCTTGAAACATATTCATCCTTAATTTTATTGCCTAATATTCTTCTTGAGAATTCAGTTATTTCTACCGTTGATCTATAACTTTTAGTTAAATTTATTATAGAAGTACTATCCGGTTCAAAGATCTCTAAAAGATTATTATAGCTTCCAACATTCATATAAGGATTAATGGATTGTGACAAGTCCCCTAAGATAGTTTTATTTGCTTTATTAAATAATTGATTAAAAATTTCATACTGTAAGGGTGAATAATCTTGAGCCTCATCAATAATTAAATATTTTATTTCATCTGTATTAGGAATATCCCCTACAGCTCCTTTTATAAAGAGTAAAGCTATCTGATCTTCATAATTTATTTTTTTAGCCTGTAAATTTTCTAGAGTATAATTCTTTATTTCTTCAATGCTTTTTCTATCATATTTAATCTTTGAAATATTAAGCAACTTCTCTATATCATTATAAAATTTCTTATAAGCTTCAAGTAAATCAAATGTTGTTTTTTCCTCAAAGTCCTTAACTATATTTTTAATTTCATTGGCCACTAAATCCTTACTTAATTTTAATATTTCATCCTTGTGTAAGCTTTCATCTGTATTTTCAAGTTCCTTAGACTTTTTATTAATTATATTTTCCTTAGCAGCTTCTATAAGATATAAAATTCTTTTATTTAACTTTTCTAATTTTCTTTTAAAAGGAATACTTTTATAGTCTTTATAAAATAATTCTTGGATTTCATCTGATGATATTATAGTTTTTCCTAATATAGTGATGTCTCCAAAAGTCATTGCTATTTTATCTAATTCTTTTATATATAGCTTTAATAACTTAAGAAAATCCGAAGAAGACTTAAATTTCAAGCTTTCACTTCTAATATTATAAGATGGATCATTTTTATTGCCAAAAATATTCTCCATCATTTCACAATAGTCTTCTTTACCTCTTATATCATGTAAAACATTATGCATATATTCTCTAAAGGTGGTTTGCAGCATATTGTCTTCACCTAGTTGTGGCAACACATTAGAAATATAATCATTAAAAATATTATTAGGTGAAAATATAACTATATTCTTAGCTGTTATAATATCACGATGTTTATATAATAAATAAGCAATTCTATGGAGAGCTACTGAAGTCTTTCCACTTCCTGCTGGTCCTTGAACGATTAGATTTTTATCCTTTTCATTACGAATGGCTTTGTTTTGATCTCTTTGAATGGTGGTTACAATAGCCTTCATTTTATTGTCGCTGCTTTTACTTAATATATCTTGTAATACTTCATCATCTATTTTTATACTACTATCAAACATGTAATCAATTTTACTATTACTTATTTTATATTGTCTTTTCTTTAATATTTCACCTTTTATTATTCCTTCAGGGCAGTTATAAAAAGAGCTGCCAATTTCAAAATCATAAAACATACTAGAAATTGGAGCCCTCCAGTCATATACCAAAAAATCAAAGTCCTCATTAATTAAATTAGAAATTCCTATATAAACTTTTTCAGCTTTTTCCTTTCCATCTTCCTTAAAGTCCATTCTAGCAAAATAGGGGGATAGCATCATATTTTCATACTTATTTATTAATTTACTTTCAAATTCGTGACTTCTTTTTTGAACCTGCATAGTATTAATAAATTGCATAAAATCTACAACTTGCTGCAGACCATTTTCAATGGACACCGATCCAATATTCTCCCATAATTCCCTTTGAGTTTATAATGGCATCTTTTTTAAAATTATCTTTTAAACTCTGCTTTTCCTTAAGTTGTCTTTTTATTTCTGCAAGGACCTTTTCTAGCCATTCATTTTCCAATACCTTTTCAATTTCATTTATTGTCAAAATAGCGCCCCCTTATAATATAAATTTTAACATCAGTATTGATATTCTAGCATAGCCCTAGGAAATTATAAGTCTATAATTAGCTTTTTCTATATGGTATAATTAAGATGTAGGGAGAGTTTTTAATTTGATATTATAAATACAAAAGTGAAAAACTTCATTTTGCGAAGCTTTTCACTTTTTTCTTAACTATTTTCTTTTATATAATGTCTTATCTCATTGCCACGAATCCCTAGTTTTTTATACTCTCTGATTAAAGGTATCAAACACAATATAGCTAATATTACCCCTAACTCCTTAATGCCTTGAATACTTTCTCTAGTGCTTTGTATTATATTTAATCCTAGTAAAACTGCAAGACCTAAATTAATCATAAATCCAATGACCATAAATTGCATGAAATTCCTTGGTATTGTGTCTCCTTACACTTTAGACTTATAAATGTCACTTTTCTAGTCTAAGCTTGACTTACTAAAAGGATTAAAATAAATAAACAGATGCTTATATTATAAAGATTATTATTATACCAATCACACACACTAAGGTAAATAGAATAATTAATTTTTTATATTCTTTAACAGATATATCTGCGTAGTTGTCCATCCCTGTTCTATTTGGATTATCTTTAGCTAAATTTTTAAAAATTTTTCTAACTCTTAAGAATTCAATAAAAATATTAAAAACTATTACTCCTAATATAAAAAAAAGAATATCTCTCAAAGTTTCTTTCTCTCCTTTTTGAAAATTTAAATACTGTTATAATAAAAAAGTATATTACATCCTTATAAAAAATACTTCAACTAAATTTCTCAATTAAATATATTTAACAAAATATTTAGCACCATGCCTATCGCATTTACAATAAGAAGCAATATCACATTATTATAAAATTTTATATAATATTCTTCCTTTTCACTATTGCTTCTTTTTATATCTTTGCATAATAAATAATATTTTTCATATGATTATTAAAACTAGTAACGATAAAACTAAAGAAATACTGATAAAATTCTTCATATTCTTTGTCTAACTTTAACCTTTCACTTAATTTAGATGTTCATTTTTGCCATACAAATACTAAATAAGTATCTTAAAGCTAATAACTGCCCGATAATAAGAAAAAACTTAGGAAAGGTAATTGAGAAATTATATTTTGGTGATAAAGTTATTATTAAGATTACAGCTACTAAAATTAAAACCTGCATTATTATGTAGCTTATTAGTTTCATTCTCTTCTCCATTTTATCCTTCTTAAACTCACCTTTATGGTGTTTTACATACTGTATAAAACATAACTCATTTCAAATAGCCAATTATATTTATAACTACACTAATAGCCAGCAGGAAAAATGATAACTGCTGTAAAAAGCAAACAAGATAGAACCTTCTGCTTAAGTTTATTAGTTCTGTATTATAATTTTTCTTAATAAAAGCAAAAGCACATCTACTTGCAAGCACCTCGTTTGTTAATCCTATAAATAGCTTTAACAAGGAAGCAAATATAAAATAATAAAATATAATACCGTTTATACATTCACTTTTTAAGAAAAAATTATTTCCTTCATATATTAATTCTAAAAATCCAACAATCACATATATAGGTATAACTATAAGCCTATTTATTGCTACAACATATTGGCAAAATTTAAGTATCTTAAACCTTCTCTCGCTTTTATTTATTTCTATATAATGTCCCACTTCATGTAGTGCTGGTATTATATCTGAGTATTTTGTAGATTTGAAACTTCTAACTCCAATTGAGTTATCTCGAGGCCTATATTGAAATTCTTTTCTTTCCTCAATTATTACTTTATCTGAGTCAATTTTATATTCATGCAGAAGTTCATTCATTTCATGAAAACACTCGGATTCCCCCAGTAACTTGTCTATTTTCTTCTTGTGTGAATCTAATATTAAGGTTATTGCATAAAACAATATAAGCGTTATTAAAACATACATTATTATTTACCTCGTACTTTTTAGTTGCTAGAAGGCCTTTATATTTGCTGCTGAGATTTGATCTCCAGTTTGTATCTCTTACAAGCCTCTTCAATTTTCTTTCTTACAATAGCTTTAGTATTAATTAATGGTATAAAAAACAATACCGCTATCACATATAATGAAATAGTATAAAGCTTCATTACTCCATGAAATATTACTTGATGTATAAGCAATATTTCATATCCTATGTCTTTTTTATCATGAGGCATATCTCTCATCTTTTTGCTCATTATTATTTCTAAAACTATATTTGATAGCATCAATATTATCTCAATTAAAATCAATATCTTAAAGTTTAAATCCTTCAATGTGTATACTGTTGCAGCATAATTTGCAAATAAAGCAGCAATTCTTATAATCAAGTCTATTCTAGATATTGCCTTTACACTTTTTACTCCTTTTGCACTTTTGTCTTCCATAACAAAAGTTGAAAACAATACAAAAAAGAATGGAGTAAATGTCCAAAGCGCTAGTATGCCTTCAATTTTGAAATTCAACTTAGCAAATACATATATAAAATTATTTACATAATACAGTAAGTTCACAATAAATAAGGCTTTTATTTTCTTGCTCACGACTTTCATCCTTGAAAGTTCTTTATTTAGATTTTGATTTTATCTTGTTATTCAGCGAATTTTCTAACTTTTATGTAATTATACATATAAATACGCTATTTGTCTACAAAAACCATTCTCCATTTTTCTACAAGTAATTAAGCAAAGTTACTTATATTGGTATCCTTAGGTTCCAGTATTAATTTTCATTTAATTTATTATTAAAGTAAAAATAAAAGGCCTAGCATACAATAATCGCTAAGCTCTCACTCTAACTGCTCAATATAATTGAATATTGAAATATATAAACAAGAAATAATATATGTAGGTAAATATCACTGTTACTCCCACATCCAAATTGATTAATGCCTTTTATTATAAAAAAAGCTCATTACCATTTTATTCAAAAATATATATGTCAACCCTAAAATCCAGAGCAATACCTTTGCTATTTTGTCCACAGAGCTATTTGCTCCACCGCCTATCAAGTTAAATAATCTAGTATAAGGAACTAATATAAAAAATACACCAAGTATTATTGCAAAAGTGTACAATATTTTTTCTACAAAATTTACTTCTCCCAAGGAGTCTTAATATTTTTTTATTATAAAATATCCATAAAAAAATGGAGCTATTATAAAGTTTGTTGTCCATGATGCAACGAAGTATGTGGAATAATTCAGTTTATAAAATATAAGTCCAGATAATATAGCAAAAACCTGGGCTATAATTATAAATAGTTTTAAATACTTCTCATAGTACATTTTAATAAAGAATTCTATATTGTGAATTATAAGATGTATTGGCAGTAATATGGTAAAAACATTTCCATCTATTATACCTATATAGTCCAATTTATTTTCTCCTTCATATTTGCTTAATAGCAGACTGGTAATATCGCACCATTAAATATGGCGCAATAAGTATGAGTAACCAAAATACTTGGAGCTCAAAAAACATTCCTAATGGGGCTCCAATTCTAGCAGCTTCATCAAATGATTTTTTATTAAATAATTCCCCGACATATGAGCAACTTATAATACTTATTTCATTCTATTAATTAGGCTTCTTTTCTTTAATGAATCTTTCAACCATGGGAATATTGATTAAACGGCTTTTTACGATTTTTTCTGCGACTTGATTCATGTCTTTGTTATTGAGGAAGTCAATGGTCTCAAACAAATATGCCATTTCACTTTTTACTCTTCCCCATCTAGTAGCTTTTAATAAAGCTTTCTTCTTAACTATATATACTTCATGAATCTTTTCAAGTTCGTCACTTTCATTATTAATGTAGTGTATTAGATAAAGTAGATATATTGTGTATGCTAGATACCTAGCATTAGGTAAAAATTGCTTATCTAGATTAACTTCCTTCAAATATGTAGTTGCTTCTTTTGGGTTATCTAACAATAATTCTAAATATCCCAAATAGTAAAGAATCATCTGGTTGATATTGTAAAAGCGATTAATGGCGGCAATATTACGTAAATACTCTATGGCATCATTGTATTGTTTTGCCTCAATAAAGTTAGCTAGTTTTTTTTCAACTTTAACTTTTCTAACAGCTTCTACTGAAAATACGATGGTATTGTTAACAAGTAAAACAGAAGCTATACATAGCTGAATAATGGTTAACCATTGCGTTTTTTCCACACTTTCCAAGCGATTAAAATACCATCAATGATAAATAATACTAAAAATAATGCAATTAAAATAATATTAATAGTTTTATATGTTATTTGCGTTGTTTTGCTGAAGTACTTAACTTCGATCATCATACTATTCACCTTTCTTATTGTGTTGTTTAACCGTATAAAAAATCATCTACTTCTTCTTTGATAATCCCTTTTGCTGGATCTAGTATTGTTACCTTTTCTTTTTTAATTTTATGTATAACAACAAAATGACTTAAGCCTTCCTTAGTTATAACGTGAGCTATAGCTGGCAAAGTAAACTTGCTTTTAAAGCCATCCTTGTCCACTCTTATAGCCCTTGTTTCAAAGCCTAGGGCCCTAGCTCCATCTTCCAACCCCTTTAAGGTTGTCCCTTTTATGTCCGTACCTAATATATCTCTCAACTTTGTTATAGTAATTTCTTTTTTATAATACATACCGTACCTAGGCATGCTGCTGCACAATCTGTAGCGTCATGTTGCTTCACCAAATTCTTTTTGTAACTCACCCTTAGTCCTCCTACTTAATATCTTAATCCTGTACTAATTTTGTATTATAGATGTATAACCATTTACTAAAAACACACCAAAGACTGTTAAAGGCTCAATATTTCAAAACTTGCTTCAATTAAGTTTGCATAATGACATATTCAAGTTCTTAGAAGTAATCTAATTTCAGAATTTAGTTTTATGCTCTATATTAGAGTTTTAAATTGGATACTTATACTCACTTTCACAATTTTCTAATTTACCGCTATAACTTGAAAACTATGTTATTTCGACATAATTATATATGCAATTAATTCCACTTGTCTACAAAAATCGTTCTCCATCATTCTACAATCAAACCGCCCAACTTACTTATACTAGAATTAAACCTGCTTTTATTTTAATTCGACTTAATTTGTCATTAAACCCAAGTTTATAAGAAACTCTTTCTATTAATCTTTTATATAATCATCAACCTTCAAATATGTTATTAGATAAAATAAATAAACCTAACAATTAATCACTGCTAGGCTTAGTCTTTTTCTTATACTATAACAATTCTTTTAATCTATTTTCTTGTTTAATTTGATTAATGGCAGACTGATAATATCGCACCATGAAATATGGTCCTATGAAAATTGGTAACAAAAATGCTCCTAGTCCAAACATTGATGCTAATGAAGTTCCAATTCTAGCACCTTCATCAAAGGATTTTTTATTTAACCATTGGAAGACAAATATATATGCTGGAACAATACTAAATCCCCAAATGGTATAAAATACATATGATAATATTTGTCCTAACTTATCAGGGTTTGGGTTTAAATAAACTAATACTGTAGTTGCAACTGCAAATAAAATTGAAATCATTAATGTATTGATGGCTTTTCCTTTCATTTTTTACCCTCCTTAATTTTTTGAAAAAAAATGCCTAATCAAATAACAAAGATTCTCATAACTCCTCCCAATACCTTCTAAAGCTAAAAATACTGCCGCAATTATTGCCTTGGTAATAAATAAGCTTTTTCCTTTCCCACATGGCTTTCCCCTTACAGAGCCTTAATCCGACTTTGCATATCATCAAGAATTTCTTCTCTCTTCTCATTATAATCTTCTTCAGCTTCATAAAGTTGGTTCATATAGCCTTCCATATCTTCTAGTAATTCATTAACCCTTGCTTCATACTCATTTACCTTTGTTAGATCATTTTCCTCATACATTTTTTCTATTATATCTGCTAATTCTATTAAACCATCAGATAAGCCTTTAACAGCATCTCTTTTCTCATGGGAGCTTTTATTAAGAATCTTGCTTATATTCTTTTTAGTATCAAGGTAAATTTCCTTAAAATCCTCTGGAAGCTCTAAAGCGTCAACTTCTTTTAGATTATCTTCAGTTAGCTTCTTTATCCTTTCTAGATAATTGGCTACAGATTCATCAATATCTCTTGCGGATTTTCTAATCTTTTCGAAGTCATCAGGATTACGGAAGCTTTTACCCTTTAAGTTTATTCCCTTTATATCTTCTTCATAAGCTTTTGAAAGTTCATTTAAATCCATGCCAAATTTCCGTTCTAGGCTTAATAAAACTGCAAACTGGCCATAAATATCTTCACTGTATTCTTCATCATCTTGCTCTATTTTCCCACTTTCTATCTTTCTATCAAGTTCTAATATTTTATCAATAAACTTGGTATACTGTTCTTTTGTAATCTCAGTTTTTCTCTTACTGCAGCCTACAATATTAAAAACCATTATCATAGTTAATAAAAGTATTAGCTTTCTATAAGCTCTTTCTCTTTTCATTTAGAATCCCCCTAAATTCTCTTTCATTACAAGTAATTTCACATACCCTTATATGGATAAATTTATCTTTATTTCATTTTTCTATATAGCAATTATAACATATTATTGGATATTATGTATAAGTTTGATGATATACGGAACTTTTATGTAAAAAATTATTAACTTGAGATTAGAGTCTGCTATTCTACATGCCTTAGAGAAATTCTAATTTATTTCTATTAGAAAAAGAAAAAAGCCTAATAGCATTTAACTAACAGGCTTAGAATATCTTTATTTGATTTTACTATAAAGCAAAAGAACTCGCTATTAAGCGAGTTCTTTCTTGGCGGAGAAAGAGGGATTTGAACCCTCGCGCCGGTTACCCGACCTACGCCCTTAGCAGGGGCGCCTCTTCGGCCACTTGAGTATTTCTCCATGCCCTACATTGTTTATTTTATTTATAATAAAAT
>FZPS01000069.1_pt274 | contig 71932 bp, 61 predicted proteins | sample 1817821 | NCBI WGS metagenome assembly FZPS01 (sample SAMEA104158645, study PRJEB21678) | metagenome | place: Germany | collected 2015-04-21
GACGGAGACGGTGCCATTGATCAATGGGGCGTGGGAAGTTTTGCCGACTCGTATGGTGTTTACCGCTTTGCACCGTCAAATGGTGTCGAATTGGCAAAACAAATTGACGGGAAATGGGTTTTCACATTCGACAGCAAAGAGGCCATTGAAGTGCTCAACTACATGAAGCGCTGGAATGTGGATCTTGGCTTGATGGGCGGCAATTTTGGGCAGGGAACTGTGGCGTTCAGCCCCAACGTACATTTGACTGGAATCCGGAACATAGATAATATCAATTTTGGTGTGGTGCCTATGCCCAAAGGGCCCAGCGCCGATCGGCACTATTATCCGGTTTTCCAACTATGGATGATGTCGCTGCCGGTCAACGCTGAAGTGCCGGAAGACTTGATGGCCTTGGGGTGCTATCTCTTCAGGACTGAAGACTCGTATGTCCATTTCGATCAGGATGTTAATCTCTATCTTAAGGATCGCCAACACCTGGAAGCGTTTAACGAAGCGATTGAAGGCTGGCGCGGCGAGGGCGACATCTTCCAAAACACAGATCTGTGGAATATCTGCAGTGTTGTTTCTGATGTCGTAAGAGGCCAAGTCGGTGCCGCAGCCGCCATGGATGAAATCAGGCCGCAGGCACAGGCATTTTTGGATGACCTGTTCGGGCAATAAACAAGATTACGCGATGTTACTCCTCTTAAGTGGACAGGGAATGGACAGGGACGGTTCCCTGTCCACTTTTGGTGTGCCCAGCATGTCTACTGAGCCGATGGGTTGTAAGAAACCCTATCGCCCAACCAGCGGGAAGATAACCAGCAGGCAAGGGCGCCACTGGCAACAGTGGGGTCTGAAGGAAGCCGAGGGGGTGTCTTGGAAATAGCTGGATAGCTCTGCAAGTTAGGACGGATGGATTCAGGACAAGGCAGGTAGACTTACCCGGGGAAGCCCCTAGGTCCCGTTTGCCCTAGAGCTAGAGACGCCTCCAGGGCTTCACGAAGCAACTGTACCAGTACGGGGATGGAGAAGTGGACGCTCAGCATAATTGGAGGCTCTGGCATGCGCAAGTGGTATGCCATGGACAACCTTCGCCTAGCATTCAAGCACGTCAAGTCCAACAATAGCGCTCCCGGCATAGATGGGGAGACCGTGAAGGACTTTCAGGCGTGTTTTGAAGAGAACTTGGCCGCTATCCATGCTGAGCTGAAAACCAACACGTACCAGCCAAGTCCAGTGAGAAGGGTGGAAATCGAAAAAGAAGGAAATTGCCATCCAAATCCTAGAGGAGGACCTTGGGCTTACAGTAAATCGCACCAAAACACACACCACGTAACCATGGGAAGAATGGGAACAGCTAGTAATAGACCTGAATCGCTTCCTTCGGGGATGGATTCAATATTTCCGGCTAGCCAACTGCCAAAGGCTCCTTCGGGAAGTCATGGGATGGATCCGCAGAAGACTACGGATGAAGAAGATGCGGGAATGGAAAAGCTGGAAAGGTCTGTACAGAGCTCTACGCCAGAGGGGTCTCCGTGGCGATTACCAGAAAATCTCCATGCATCTCTGGCGCAATTCGGCCAGTCCTTTGCTGAGTCTAGTTCTGCCCAACAGTTGATTCATGGAGATTGGCCTTTTGGACCTAACGAAGTACAGTGTTGGTATTGTGTCGCAGTTCTATGAACGGCGGTAGATTCTTCAGGAGCGGTGTACGCGGCCCGTACGCACCATGTGAGAGGAAAGCCGCTAGGCTGATCACCTAGCGGCTACCTACTCGAGTGGGCCAAGCAAGGATTTGCCATGCAGTACTTAGTACCCTACTTGAAACATGGGAAGATCTGGGCGCGGGAAGCTGCGATGGGCTTGCTGGTGGAACGCGGAATGTCAAACGAGGAAGTTGCTGGACATTTGGTTGAGCATTTTAGAAATGGTTCGAAAACAGTTCAAGAAATAGCGCTGCATGGGTTGCGCCTGGGATACCGGTATTGACCGCTCCATGGTGAAAGATAAAAAGATGTTCTGGTCGCAGGGAATGGATGGTGGAGAAAGTGTTTTAGAAGGGTACCAGGCTGCTGCCAAAGAAACAGCATTAGGATTTACTTTTGAAGCCAAGATACCGTGGAAGAATTTTAGTAACAGCAGCATTCCGCTGTATGCTCCTGCTGTAGGCGATCGCATCAGCTTTAATGTTGTGGTTACAGACATTGACTACCCATGCCCAGGTACAGAGTATGTGCCGCAAATAGCTTGGACTGGAGATGGGTCTTTGATGCATGATCCGAGTGTATGGGGTATTTTGGAGTTTAGGTAAGACGAAATAACCGCTGGAGATTAGGAATTGAGTTAAACTTTGCTAGGTAGGTGAATGGTCTTGGGGTGCCGGGAAAGGGGCATGCAGCTTAATCTATATCACGGTGAGTACCGGAATCGGTGGTGGGATCATTATCGACGGCAGACTCCATCGCGGCAGAGACGGCAAGGCTGGCGAAATCGGGCACATGATTATCGATCCCAGAGGTCCTCAGTGCGGTTGTGGAAACAACGGCTGTCTAGAAGCGTTAAGTTCAGGGACTGCCATTGCCAACCGGGCCAAAGAAGTGGTGGAGAAACGTAAGCCAAGCATACTGATTGATCTCTGCCAGGGAGATAACGTAAGGTAACGGCTGCCCTGGTAAGCCGGGCGGCACAGCAAGGGGATCAGGTGGCTCAGGAAATTCTCACTACCGCTGGATATTATTTGGGAATCGGGCTTGCGAATTTGATCAATCTGTTCAGTCCTGAAAAGATCATCCTCGGCGGAGGAGTAATGAAGGCTGGAGATCTAATTCTCGAATCGACCAAGGGCACTTTGCTGGACATCACTAAAGCAAGTTCTCTGGGCTCCAGTGTAGAGATTTGTGAAGCGGCATTAGGTGATGAATCAGGTGTAATTGGGGCACTGATGATTGCCAGAGCAAATGACAGATAATTGATCGGTCACTGCTATTGCCAGGCAATTGTCAGATGCAATACCAGATGACAATGGCCATATACCTTAAGTCAAGCAGTGCAGTGTGGAAGCTGTTTCGCTGAGAAATCTATCTGCATAGGTTTTGAACGTGATATGTAAAGCCCTCAGGTTTCCCTCAGGGCTTTACATATCATTGTTGTTAATTTACATCCCATGCGTTCCACAGGATGCGGCTGGTGTCGCACTTGAAAACTCATGATCCATATCCTGAACTTGATGATGAATTGAGAGTTCCAGACTTCATCATTTACGTATTAAGAAAGGGCAACCAACTTTAGTCGACTGACACAGCGTGGATAGACAGGGTGGACACAGAACCGTCCCCTGTCCTTTTTAGATCCAACCCCTAAGCTTCACAGCTTCAGCTACTTTTTTTATTGAAATCATATATGCTGCTGTCCGCATGTCGACTTGGTGTTCCTCTTTCAAGTCCCAAATTTCGTTGAAAGCTTTGAGCATCAGAGACCGCTGTTTAGCCTGGACTTCGTCAAAACCCCAAGTATAACCCATTAGGTTCTGGATCCATTCGAAATAAGAAACGATTACACCACCACTGTTTGCCAGGATATCTGGTACGGTTAAAATCCCTTTTTCGTTGAGAATTTGCTCTGCCTCTGGTGTAGTGGGGCCGTTTGCACCCTCAACCACAACTTTGGCTTTTACGTTGGCAGCATTTTCGACTGTGATCACGGTTTCGAGAGCACACGGAAGCAGTATATCTACATCCCAGGTAATGATTTCTTCCTTCGGAAATTCCAATTTAGCTCCGGGGAACCCTTTAATCACCTTATTAGCCTTCACATATTCAAATAAAGCATCGATATCCAAACCGCTGCTGTTATACAGTCCTGTAGTATGATCTGCGATAGCCACAATCTTGACACCATGTTCAGCAATGTATTTTGCAGTGTAGGAACCTACGTTGCCGAATCCTTGGAGAGCGACCTTGGCACCTTCTAATTCCAAACCAATTTTTTCCGCAGCTTGTCTGGCGATCCATGCGACCCCATATCCTGTAGCTTCAGTCCTGGCTAACGAACCATGGAAAGGAACAGGCTTGCCAGTAAACACTCCTGGTGCAAATTTTCCGGTCACTTTCTGGTATTCATCAACCATCCAGGCCATTACTTGCCCATTGGTGCCAACATCAGGGGCGGGAATGTCGACTTTCTCACCGATGATCGGTGCAATAGCCCGAGCGTAACCTCTGGCCAGCCTCTCCAACTCACCTTCGGACAGGGCATGAGGATCAACGACCACACCGCCTTTGCCTCCGCCGTATGGTAAACCGACCACACCGCATTTGAAGGTCATCCACATGGACAACGCTTTGACTTCGTCCTGTGTCACATTCTGGTGAAACCTGATCCCACCTTTGAACGGGCCAACAGCGTTATTGTGCTGGGATCGATAACCGACAAACGTCTTTACCGTGCCATTATCCATGGTTACCGGGATGCTAACCTCCAAGGTGTACATGGGCTGTTTTAGGATCTCGTAAACAGCCGGCTCTACCCCTAACCTGTCACAAGCTGTTTTAATCTGTTTCTGGGCGTTTTCAAAGGGATTCAAGGTTTGTGTCATTGGTAACCCTCCGTTTCCAGGCTGCTGGTGAGTGGAATATTTTTCTTATTATATCACACAGGACTGGGTCGATCTAGAATTTTTGGGTTAAGCTTGATAAATTTCTCGCTTAGTCCCAATAAGTTTCCCATCCGGTTACCAGGACCGAGTTTGAGCCCACTGTTCCGGTAAACAGCATTCCGGTTCCACCATAACCGTTGCCTGCAATCGGTATGTCAAAATGAACCTCTCTTGGAAAATCAAACTGATCACCGCTCCGGTTTCCGGCAGTGGAAGTGACTGAAGCCAGCAGCCTATTGTCTTTTGCTGTTAGCTCTACGGTACATTCAGACAGGAAGGCACTGGACATGATCTTGTCAGAGATTACGGTAGTGATACCATCCCTGTACTCTACAAGGAAGAAAGCACACCCGGCCACCGCTCCATCGCCATTGAAGCCAATTGCGTTGATCTCATCCGCACTAAATCGCTGAATTCGCAGTGCATAACCAGTCATGGTTTCAAGGTCGAATTTAATGAAGACGTCCAGGAATTGATCAGTTGCAGAACCAAAACCTTGACCTGCGCTTTTATCGGGAGCAAACCTGGCTCGGACGGTCATGCCCTGGTAATCTCGAGGCGAGGGAGTGTAAAATAACCGTGCTCCGCGAGCAGTCTGATTCAGCCCGTAATAATCTTTGGAACCGGCCTCTCCAGCGTCATATGTCCAAGAATTAGAATTGGCAGTGTACCGAGGTTTCCCTTTATCATCATAGCATTCCGGTGAGAAATATCCGTCCAGTGTCCAGGTGCCTGGAATGATCTGTGGTTGAGGATCTGTGGGCAAGTTTTTGAAATTAGTGTTGATTGAACGATCTACAACATCTTGCTCACGGATCTTGAAGCTGCTGTATACTGTCACAGGTTTCCCAGTATCACTTAGCTTATGCTTCGGAGCAATAGTAGCGGCGAGATAATATCCAATATCGCCTTCAGACAGCTTGTAGGCAGTTTCCGGTTGATCCAGCCGGCTGACTGCTACTTTAAAAGGTTGAGAACTCGCTGGATCGGTGGTGCGATACCAGCTGATTAGTGAATGATCACCCAAGTCCGCGTCACTGCTCAGTTCGTAGTGCAGTTCAACATATCCATCTGCTGGAGGTTTGATCACCGGATCTTGCGTAACTGTTGGTGTTTCAAGATAAGCTGGTTCAACAGTTATCCGGGCGGCAGCTTCAATGCCAAGTTGGTTCTTGGCGATAATTATTACATCGACCGGTTCTGTAGTGTTGTTTGTACCGGAAACGGTGATAGTTTGATCAGCGTTGGGTATAATTTCTACCATAGCTGGATCGCTTGCGGTGAAGGTCCATCCGCCGAGCGCTTGACTAGATTCAAGTGATCCAGACTGTACACTATAGGTCATAGTGGCGATGGATTGGCCTGAGCGGATCGTATTCGAGTCGAGCCTTAGTGACGCGGCGTAAGGGATGTTAAGATAGTAGTTTTCATCTTTCCCATTGGCCCGGGCAGCTGCTTTGATCACATCGACATAGCCGAAGGGATCTTTGCCCGAAGTGATGTTCGGGATGTTGTAGTATGTTTGACCGCCATGTTCAACCTTGAATGCCTTTAGCAATTCTGACCCCTCGTCTATGATCACTGTCGCGCCTGGCGTTGCCACTTCTTGAATTACATAGGGCTTGCCATCCAGAGTAACATTATGTTGATAACCTCTAGTGGTTGCTGACTGAGGGATTCGATCCCAAGAGATTTCCAAGGCAATGTTGTTGTCAATCATTTCCTTGCTGCGGTAAAACCTTGTGTCGATGCAGACGCCGCCGGCTTCCGTTCCATCTACAAAACCAAAGTAATAGGTGGATTTGCCTTGGTAGTTGCTGACAAATGGGGTGATATAGATATCGCAGTCAAAGAATTTGCCGGAGGCAAAATTCGCACCGTAAAACTCAAAAGAACATCCGATATAGATACCGTTATAGAAAGAGGCATGCCCGCTACTTTCAAGGTGGCAATTCAGGTACGTTGTAGCAAAAGGGAGTAGATTTAAGCGGCTGATAAAGTTGGTGTTGATGGCAATCCCATCGTTCCCGCTGTAATAGAAAAGCTGAGCCTGGGCAATGGCTTCGCTGCGTTTCTTCCGGGACAGGCTGGGATCGAGTGGAAATTCCAGATCGACGTTGCAATAATTGCCAAATGTAACGTTTTCCGACCTTAATCCAACTCCTTGGATACTAAACATAGTAAAATTGCCTGAAGCTCCCTGGGTCTGGCCACGGTTTACGGCAAATACGATGTTGTCTGCTGTTGAATTGAGGCCATAGAAATAGAGATAGTCACAGGCAATAGTCATGCCAAAAGGAGGTAACCCTTGTGCGCCACGGCGAATCTCTGGGTCATCTGGGTCATCGACCCAGTAGACACCTGGAGCCGTAAGGAGCAGCATTGGTTTTTGTGGTGTCCCATGCTTTAATGCCTTGGCCGCTGCTTGGATATTGTTAAAAGCATAGGGGTTGTCTTTGATTTGCTCACTGTCAAGGCGGTAATCCAGAAAAATGGTGTTCTCATCAAGGAGAAAAACCTTCCCGTTCCATTCAACTCGTTCGCCATCAAAGAAAATTGGTTCAGTGGAGTCAAGGCTCTGATAACCATCATATTTGGCTGCCTGTATACGAGATGCTATTAAAACAGTTTTGCTTGTTGGTCCACCTTGAGCATCAGGAGCCCAACCTGGTCGAACCACTACATTAGTCACTTCTGCTGACATGGCAACACCATAAACGCCTACCAACAGGACAATCACAAGCATTAAAAAGATGTGTTTACCTCTCATAAAAATCTCCCTTCATATTGGATACTTAATAAACAAGTCTATGCCAATGCGATACTCTTAGTAAAAATGTGCCTCATCCACCTCCGATTAAGTCTATATAATGATGTAAAAAGAAGTTGAGCCATGGCTCATACTTCGGTAAAATATAGTTGCTAACAAATACAAAACCGAGGAGGACGAACCATGGCTCAGTTAAATATTACTATAACCGAAGAACTTTTGCACGGATTATTTTTATCAAATGGGAAGGAAGTATTTTCCAAATTGTTGGAGGAAATCTTCAACCAGATACTTTTAGCTCAATCTACAGAGCAAATAGTTTACTAAAAGCTGCAATCAAGGCTTCAGAAATAATATTCTTGATAATGGGTGCGTACCGATAAACCTGCAGTTCTGTAAGGCTAACGTATAATTCATTTACTGTTCGATGTCAGAAGTAGTTCAATGCAGAGAGTGATTCTGCTGTTAACCTCCCGTCCTCAACCATGCCCGCTGCTTGCAACCCATTAAAGCGCCCCTTGGCCAAATCTGTCTCAAGATCTTCTAGGCAGTCAATGGTATATACGATCTGCCCAATGGCCCGTCCCAAGCGTTGCAAACAAGCAGTGTTTTCAATCATCCCGCTTACCCTTGCTGTAAACGTAAAAACCAAGCCTAGACCTTTACCTGAAAGATTCGTCAAATCTCCAAAGCTTAGGGTGCGGCCTTGCCAATAGTCCTTTTCAAGAGCTTCTTGTTCCTTATTAAGTGTGTCAAGTAAATGAATCCGGAAATCCATATCCGACAGCATCCGATGGGCTTTTCCATACCCACGGTCCACAATTGCCTTCATTAGAGAACTCCCTCGCACTCCATCACGGAACGAGTCAATCGTCTTATAATGAGCTAAAACGATGGTCAATGCGGTTGAGACCTGGGCAGCGGAGGTCGACCGATTTAAGTAACGATTCCTTTGTTAATAATAAAGAAGGTTTAAATTTAACAATGCATAATTGATGTATGGTATTGATTGTAAAAACGAGGGAGGCTTTGCTGTGGATAGTCGCATTCATGGTGTTATTGTAGCTGCCATAACGCCGCTGCATGAGGATTCGAATCAGGTCAATTTTGGTCTTTTCAAAGATTATCTTGAGTTTTTGATCAGCAAAAACGTAAATGGATTCTTTGTCGCCGGAACAACAGGAGAAGGTTTGCTGCTGAGTGTGAAAGAGCGGGCGGAACTGTTCGAGGCCGCAGCCAAATCAGTGCAAAACCGGGTCCCTATTCTGGCTCATGTCGGCGATGTTTCTACAGATAACGCCGTAAGTTTGGCCGAAAGCGCCCGGGATGTGGGTATTAAGGCCATTTCCGTTGTCCTGCCTTATTTCTATCCCCTGGACGAACAAGCGATCTGCGCTTATTTTGAAAGGATTGCTGCCAGCGTTCCGGAACTGGCTGTTTATGCTTACAATATACCCGGGAATACTGTCAACAACCTTGGTGCGTCGCTGTATCAGCGGTTGGTGGATGTGATTCCGAATTTCGCCGGGGTAAAAACAAGCAGTCCTGATCTTATGCAGCTTAAGGATTACCTATACGCCAGTGGCGAAAAATGCACGGTTTTGGTAGGGTGTGACGGGTTAGATTTTCCAGGGCTTGTCTGTGGAGCGAAAGGATTGATTTCCGGCAACAGCTCTGCATTTCCAGAACCGTTTGTGAGACTATACGATGCAGTGGTACGTGGTGATCTTGCTGAAGGACGAAGAATGCAAAAGTGTATCGATGAGCTGCGGGCTATAACACATGACGGCAGGTATCTGGCCATCTTTAAAGAAGCCTTAACCCTGCGCGGGATTCCAGCCGGTGGTGTCAGGGGCGCATTGCGCAACCTGACAACTGAGGAATTGGCCAGGTTTAAAGATGAGATCCGTGAGTGGGCATTGCGCTGGCAGATTGAGACAGCTTAATTCTAAACCCAGTCCTTTGAGGCTGGGTTTTTGCTCAATCATTACTAACCTTGACGGTAACAAAATTAGGTAGCATGGAACTAGTAAAACAATACTTGCTGGTTCCTTCGAATTGGAAACTGTATTGAGGAAGGAAGTTTTTTGGGAAAAAGCCGCTGCTTAGTCTGGTAAACCTGAATAAATACTTCGGTGATTTCCATGTTCTAAAGGATATTTCCTTCGAGATCGAGCAGGGGGAATTTCTAACGCTTCTAGGCCCGGCTGCGGCAAGACAACTTTGCTTCGATGTATTGCCGGGCTTGAGAGCCCGGGAGATATACAACAATCCAAAGAATCTCTTTGTCACCGAATTCATTGGTGATCGTAACATCCTGGAAGTGGGGGTTGTCGAGGCGCATCAGGATTGTGCAGAAGTAAAACTGGGCGAACATGTCATTGAAATCAGGAATATTGGACACAAACTCCAAGCTGGGGAAAGGGCCGTTTTGGCCATTCACAAAGATAAGATGCGTATTTCTGGTGATCCGGTTCCTAATTCGCTGGTGGGCGAAGCCTTGTCCATTCATTATGCCGGTTCTCAAATTAGAATCGAGCTGGAAGTTGCTCAAGAACAGATTACTGTGATCAGGTATCAACAAGGTGATTGTGAATGCCAGGTTGGCGATACGGTGTGGGTATCCTGGGATGATGACGGAGCGGTACTGCTTCCCTTGGAGGTGGGCTGGGAAGGAAGAGTGTTGGTATGAAGAACTTTGATCTGAAAAGTTTGAAACAAAACGCTCTAGCGATTCCAATCCTGGTCTGGTTCGGATTGTTGGTAGGCATACCCATGGTCTATGTCGTGGTGGTTAGTTTTTTGTCCAGAGACGATTTGGGGAATATTGTGTGGCAGTTTACACTGGACAATTACCGCAGGATTCTGGATCCAGTTTATTTACGGATTTTCGCCAATTCGTTTCTATTGGCTTTTCTAACCGGTGTGGTTACACTGCTGATCGTTCCGGTGCATATCTTCTCCCAGATGCGGGTTGGTGTAACGCCGGAGGTAAATGCCCTGTGTACCTTGATTCTGCTTGGCACCTTTCTGATTATCGGGTTGAACCAGTTTATAAATCTAAAAAGTAAACAAAGGGGGTTGTCTAGTTGAAGAGGTCCAATTACATAACGATGGGAGCTTTGTTGATTGCTGTGCTAGCTCTTGTTTGGATGACCAGCAATAAAGACAAGGGAGTAGAGATAAACTTGATGACCTGGGGCGGTGATTTTATCCCAGGGTGATTATTGATGAGTTTACCGAGGAAACGGGGATTAAGGTCAATTACAAAGAGGTTACATCCAATGACGAGCATGCGATTCCCTATGCTGTTTCCGCATCGTTTTTGCTTGTAAACCCTGAGACAGTAGTTCAATTGGGGGGCGCAGCCGATTACCAGTTACAATGATCTGTGGCAGCCGGAGCTGAAAAACAGAATCGTACTGATCGACTGGTCGGTGGAGATCATCGGGGTGGTTTTGAAGTCGTTGGGTTATGAATACAACGAGACGGATCCTGGAAAAGTGGCGCAGGCTAAAGAGAAGCTGTTCGCATTGAAGGACAATATTGTAAGGTTTGAAACCAACACGCCGGAGGACTCGCTGGTTAACGGTGAGGCCGTGGTAGGTTTCATGTATTCAAACCAGGCGGTGGAGGGCAGGCGGCCGACCCGCGGCTGCAGCCTGTGTTCCCTGCCGAAGGGTTCCCAATTTATATTGACTGCTGGGTAATGTCGAAAGAGGCCCCTCACAAGGATGCGGCCTATAAATTCCTAAACTTCATCATGCAGCCTGAAATCGCAGCCCGTATTGCGGAGATTACCAACTTCACCAGCCCCAACAAAGAAGCGGAACAGCATTTGTCTGATGAGTTCAGGAACAACTCGATGCTGAAACTGCCGGATGAAGCTGCACGGCGGACCAGCTTTTACATCGGCGTGGAAAAAGTTTTGGAGGAGTATGAGCACATTTATTCCGAGTTCAAGCTGAGATAAGCGTATGGGGAGGTGGTGCAGGTAACCGGCCTGGGCCACCCTGTACCATCTCTTATTTGTTAAATAAATAGCTGTCGTAGTCTCCAATAGGTTGATAGCCAATCTTTTGGTAGATGCTGTTGGATATGGGGTTTGCCAAATCTGCGAAGAGAGTGCAGAACTGATATCCCAGATCCAATAAACGCTGGCTGAGTTCGGCTACACAGCTTGTGGCGTAACCGTGGCGGCGCAGCCCCTTTGGGGTGTATACCAGATTGATGGCGATGCCGCTGCGAGTCCTCCTGCCTGCAGCCGCCATAGAAACAATCTCGCGGTGGAGCTCCCATAAATACAGAGTTTGATTGGTGATCATCCGCCAGGCCATTGCGGCACAGGCTTCGAGATCCGGTTCCCCAAACCCGGCATCTCGTTGGAACTGCGCCACTGCTTCGATCACGAACTCCAGATCTTTGTCCTCCGCGGCCCGCAGCTGGCCTTCACCAATAACTTCACGGTTTACTTCCCGCAGCTCATAGACACGCATGTGCATTTCGAGTTTGACCAGGGAACCGGTCTGTAGGGCCCATAGATCGGCAAACCGCCCGGCCAACTCAGCCGGCCCAATTACCCCCGGTATGCTGATGTTGTTTTCCAAAATGCCCTGGATCAGGCATTTCAAAGCCTCGGTATCAGCTTCCCCCGGGCTGTAGACAATCAGTTTTTCAGGGGGAGTCATAAGAGCCGCCAGTGCCAAGCAGTTTTCATCCTGGATGACAATAAAGACAGCATCCGGGCAGAGGCTGGCGTCTTTTTGCAGCTGCAGGGCAATTCCCAGCATCAAATTGTTAATAGCCTCGTCTTTTTCGAGATGCGGCAGTGTCTCTTCTATGAACGCCTCGATTTCACTGTACAGCACAAACTGCACGATTATCCCTCCGTTCAGGCTTGATTGGTTTTCCTATAGTTCATCATGCTTCGACCCGATTCCTGCTTTGTTGTGTTGTCTTAAAGCTTTGTTTGCAGGCTTTTGGCATCAGATGGTGAATACTTAGAACGCAGGGGCGGGTAGGCCCCGTCTCACATCATCGCCGGGAGGAAGCAGCATGATTGATCGCAAAAAGCTGGTGGCTAGACACAACCCACAGATCCATGAATTTGATCCTTTGTCACCCTTGACGGTTGGTAACGGAGAATTTGCGTTTACAGTGGACGCAACAGGTTTGCAGACGTTTCCGGAAATATACAGCATGGGAATGCCGCTGTGCGCGATGTCGAACTGGGGCTGGCACAGCTATGCCACTCCCGATCGTCTCATTGGTCAGCAGCTGGGACCTGCTTTTTATGACACCTACGGCCGACAGGTGGGATATTACTCAAGTCCGGCAGAACAGGAAGAGCTGTTTGACTGGCTGAGGATCAATCCGCATCGTTTTCACCTGGGGCATATTGGGCTGGAAATTAGCCTGGCGGACGGAAACAGGGCGCAGCCTGGCCATCTCCACAGTCTTGGGCAAACTCTGGATCTTTGGAACGGCACTATCTCCAGCCACTTCGAGGTGGAAGGAGTTCTGGTGCAGGTTGCCACTGCCTGTCACCCCAAGCAGGACATGGTTCTGGTTTCAGTGGTCTCACCTCTGGTTGACGCCGGCAGGCTGCAGATCAAAGTAGCTTTTCCCTATGCTTCGCATCAGATGCCTGCTGCCGATTGGACACAGCCGGACAAGCATACAACACTTGTGTTTCATCCGAGCGGCAAGTCAATCCAGTGGGTCAGAATCCTTGACGATACAGTCTATTACTGCACACTCCAGTCTCATCATAATATTTTGGTGTCAAAACTTGATCAGCACACGTACACGATTACAACCGTGGAAGCAGGGGCTCCAATCGAGTTTGTCTGCCTGTTTTCACTGCAGCAGCCCCGCCAGCCTTTGCCGGAGTACCACGAGAGCATGGAGGCTGTAAGAACATACTGGAACCAGTTTTGGCAAAGCGGAGGAGCGGTTGAGCTTGCCCACAGCCGGGACACAAGGGCCAAGGAACTGGAGCGGAGAGTGGTATTGTCCCAATACCTCACGGCTGTGCAGTGTTCAGGGGTGCTACCGCCTCAGGAAACGGGCTTGACCTGCAACAGCTGGTACGGCAAGGCCCATCTGGAGATGCACTGGTGGCACGCCGCCCATTTTCCGCTGTGGGGCCGGCCGGAGATGTTGGCCAACAGTCTTTGGTGGTATGAATACATCATGCCGAGGGCAAGAAAACACGCAGCTTTTCAAGGGTATCCAGGGGCTCGCTGGCCTAAAATGGTCGGGCCCAAGGGTATCGACACACCGTCAAAGGTCGCTCCGCTTTTGATCTGGCAGCAGCCCCATCCCATTGCCTACGCTGAACTCTTGTACCGCTGCCGGCCAAGCCGCGAGGTGTTGGACCGCTATTGCAGTATTGTCATGGAAAGCGCTGAATTCATGGCCGGTTTTGCCCATTACGATTCCAAAACCGATCGCTATGTCCTGGGCCCGCCGGTGATTCCAGCCCAGGAATGCCATCGAGCAACCGAGACCGTGAATCCCACCTATGAACTGGAATACTGGCTGTTTGGCCTGAAAACCGCTCAGGAGTGGCGGAGGCGGTTGGGGATGGAGCCGAATGCACAGTGGGACACAGTGATCAAGAAACTGGCACTCCTACCGCACATGGGCGGCGCCTATCTTGCTCATGAAAAATGCCCCGATACATTTTCCAAGTATAACTATGATCATCCTTCCATGCTGTGCGCCTGCGGCGTGCTCCCGGGTGAACGGGCTGATCATGAACTGGTGCGAGCTACTGTCAAAAAGGTCTTTGAAGTATGGAACTGGGATAAAGCCTGGGGCTGGGATTTCCCTGTGGTGGCCATGGCTGCGGCAAGAGCCGGCGAGCCCGAAATGGCCGTTGACGCTTTCTTTATTGATACTGTCAAGAACACGTGGCTTCCCAACGGGCACAATTTCCAGAGGCCTAACCTGCCGCTGTACCTGCCTGGAAACGGTGGGCTTTTGTTGGCTGTTGGGATGATGGCTGCCGGCTGGGAAGGCTGCCCGCCGGTACAGGCACCCGGATTCCCCCAAGACGGATCTTGGCAGGTTGAAATAGAAGGAATTTTGCGTTATTGGTAGAAATCGTAGTTAAACCGATGACAAGGAGGCAGCATCGCTTTATTCTGAACACGTATATTCAAAACGCAGGGAGGTATAGCCATGCAAAAGAGCTATGAATCGTTGTGGGAAGGGGTTAAGAGATTTTTCAGTTTTAGGTTTTTGTTGGGTGTCAGGATAGCGGAAATTTTGTATTTCATCGGATTTGTACTGATCACTGTATACGGTATCCGCATTCTTGCCTTTCTAATCAGTGATGACAGATTCTACCGCAATTGTTTTGGCTTTTTGCCCAGGGGGCAGCTGATAACTGCCGTATTGATCCTGTTTCCCATTGCACACCTCGTATGGCGCATGTTTTTTGAAGGGTACGTGGTTGTCATCAGGGCTCTCAATGCAACCGAATCAGTTGACAGCAAGCTGCACAAGCTGGAGAACCCATATGGCGATGGCCGATAACTTAGGCGCAATATAAGCTTTAACAGCTCTTGATGGGCACAACCCAAAGAGAGCTGTTTTTTTTCGGCGACTTCCTGGTATGATTAATAGTAGGGGCAATCAAAAGCAAAAGGACTGACATTTGTTATGAACAGGGGCAAAAAGAAGCTGGTTATTGGCATCCTCGCCCATGTTGACGCGGGCAAAACCACCCTGTCCGAAAGCATGCTTTTCTTAAGCGGCAAGATCCGCAGCCTCGGCCGGGTGGATGATAGAAATGCCTACCTTGATACCCATGAGCTGGAGAGGCTGAGGAAAATCACTATCTTTTCCAAGCAGGCTGTTTTTCAGCTTGGGGACACCCGGATCACTCTGCTGGATACTCCGGGGCATGTGGATTTTGCGGCTGAAGCAGAACGGACACTGCATGTCCTGGACTATGCTGTTCTAGTGATCAGCGGAGCCGATGGTGTCCAGGGGCATGCCAAGACTCTGTGGAAACTGCTTGAACGCTATCAAATACCGGCTTTTATCTTTATCAATAAGATGGATCAGGATAGGACAGATCGCAACAAGCTGATGGCTGAGCTGAAAAAAGAGTTTGCCGAAGGCTGCATCGCTTTTGATCAGGGCACATCCCCGCATTTTTACGAACAGTTGGCCATGGGCCACGATTCTTTGTTGGAAGCATACCTTGAGACAGGGCAGATCAGCCTTGCCCAAATCCGGGAGGCTATCAAAGCCCGGAAGGTTTTCCCCTGCTATTTTGGTTCTGCGCTGAAACTGCAGGGAGTGGAAGCATTTCTGCAGGGAATCGCCAGATATACCGTTCAGCCAACCTATCCGCCGGAGTTTGGAGCAAGGGTGTTCAAGATTTCCAGGGATGAACAGGGGAACCGCTTGACCCATCTGAAGCTGACCGGTGGGAGTTTGAGGGTGAAGGATCTCCTCACCAATGGAGAATGGGAAGAGAAGGTTAACCAGATCAGAGTATACTCAGGTGAAAAGTACGAACTGGTAAGCAAAATCGAAGCCGGATCTGTCTGTGCCGTTACCGGGCTTACCCAAACCAAGCCCGGTGAGGGCTTGGGCTTGGAAAAAGGTGCCCATAGGCCGGTTTTGGAACCGGTTTTGTCTTATCAGATCCGTTTGCCGGAAGGCTGTGACTCACGGCTGTTCCTGCCGAAACTCAGACTTTTGGAGGATGAAATCCCGGAGCTTAGTATTGTATGCGATGAAAGGCTGCAGGAAATCCAGGCTCGGATCATGGGCGATGTCCAGGTGGAGATTATTCAGAGCTTGGTTCAAAAACGCTTCGGCATTGAGATCCAGTTTGATACCGGCAGGATTCTCTACAAAGAAACCATTGCCAATGCGGTGGAGGGAGTGGGCCATTTTGAGCCGCTGGGCCATTATGCCGAGGTCCATCTGCTGCTGGAACCGGGTGAACCGGGCAGCGGCTTGGAATTTGCGGCGGACTGCCCTGAGGAAGTGTTGGCCAAGAACTGGCAGCGCCTGGTTTTGACTCATTTGGCAGAAAAAACGCATATCGGTGTGCTCACGGGATTTCCGGTTACTGATATGAAGATAACATTGGTGTCTGGGCGGGCCCATCTTAGCCACACCGAGGGCGGTGATTTCCGTGAGGCTACGTACCGGGCAGTGCGCCAAGGTTTGAAAGAAGCTGAATCTGTACTGCTGGAGCCATATTATGCATTTCAGCTGGAAGTGCCGGAGCAGATGGTTGGCAGGGCCATGACTGATATCAGCAATATGCACGGCAGCTGCACCGTTGCCGAATCAAAGGGCGGGATGGCCACCTTGGTTGGCAGTGCCCCAGTGGTAACGATGCGGAACTACCACCGGGAAGTTGCCGCTTATACTAGGGGCCGGGGGGCGCTGTTTTGTTTTTCAGCAGGTTACCGGCAGTGCCACAACGCTGAGGAAGTCATTGCCGGCATGGGGTATGATTCCGAAAGGGACGTGGATAACCCTACCGGATCAATTTTCTGTTCCCAAGGCACAGGGTTTTACGTAAGTTGGGACAAGGTAAAGCAGTACATGCATGTGGAAAGCTGTATCCAATCCAAACTGCCGGCTTTAAGCCAAAATGCACCGGAGGGGGCTTCCGTATCCAGTCGAACGCCCAGCGGCAGGGCAGACGAACCTGCTGACGACTATTTCGCCCAGGCGGTCTTTGCCAATAAAGGCAAAAGGCGCTCCTGGAGACGGCGCAGCCAAAATGCCAAGGGCGAGCCGGAATATGCCGCATTCCGTAGAGATAGGGAAAACAGCGGCTTTAGTCCGAAAAGAACGGAGTACCTGCTGGTTGATGGTTATAATATCATTCATGCCTGGCCGGAACTGCAAAAGCTTACTGAGGGCAATCTCGATACGGCTCGCACCAGGCTCCTCGATCAGCTGTGCAGCTATCAGGCGATGAGAAAATGCAAGATAATGGTGGTTTTCGATGCCTACCGGGTACCGGGGAACCGGGAGAGTATCAGCGATTACCACAATATTAAGGTTGTATTTACAAAAGAGGCTCAAACAGCGGATCAGTTTATTGAACGCTTTGCCCACGAAAACCAGGAAAAATACTGGATTACCGTAGCCACATCCGACAGCCTGGAGCAGATCATCACCCTGTGTGCAGGCTCTGTGCTTTTGGCGGCCGATAATCTTTATCGGGAATTGGAACTGGTTAAACAACAGGCTGCTGAAGCCAACCGGCAGGGGCTAAAACGCAGTTATCTCGGAGACACGGTTGACCCCGAGGTCCTCGAGGAGATGCAATCGCTGCGCAATGACGATCAGCAAGGCCAATGACCGACAGGCTCAACTGGAGTTTGCCGCTTTTTTTGGAAATTTGACCTAGGTCAATTTTTTTGTGCCTTAAGCGTGTTAGACTACAGTTGAGAAGGCAAGGAAAGCAGGTGATATGATGCAGCGGTGGATACTCGGCAGTAAGAATAAAATTGTTATGGTTAGCGGAGCGTTGATTGCTACAGCCTTTGCCGGCGAATGGTTTTTAGACAATCCCGCACTGCTTCAGTGGGGGCTGGCAGCGGCAGCGGTTTTCGGTGTAGCGCCCATTGCCATCCAGGCATACCAGGCTTTGCGGGTGAAGGTAGTCAGCATTGATGTCCTGGTTACGATAGCTGTTACCGGAGCCTTTCTAATTCGAAACTATGAGGAAGCAGCAATTGTCACGTTCCTGTTCCTCTTTGGGGCTTACTTGGAGCAGCGGGGCGGCGGTGATCGGGATTGGGGATATCGAAAGGGCCATCGCCACGCTTGATTACGAAGTCAAAAACTCAAGTGTGAAAGAGGCACAAAAATGCCGGGGCCTGCTACCGGGCCCCGGTATACATTTTCCGGACAGTCCAATAGGCTTGTTTTGGTTTGCGGTATTCATTGACGATCCCCTTGTTGTTGAAGCTGCGGGGCCGGCCCAACTCCAGCTCCCGGGCTGTGCGGACATCACAGTACTGCCAGATGTAGGTACCGATGATGTCCGGATCATTAAGAAAGAGGTTTAAAGTGTATTCCAGGTACTTTTCCTGGTAGTTTTCACTCCACTTTTGCTGTTCGAATGTGCTTTCGCCGTAGAGGGCGCCGGCGCCGAATTCTGAGATGATCATCGGCTTGCCGGAAAGCCCTTCGTTTTGCATTTTGGCTTTGAAATCCCGCAGGAAGCTTTCCCACTGTTCAACCTCGCCGGAGTACCAGCCAAAGTAAAGGTTGATGCTGATGATGTCCACAAAGGGCAGGCAGATATCATCAAGGGGATGCATGGTGGCATAGGTAATGGGGCGTGTGGGATCAAGGCTGCGGATTTCTGCAGCAAAAGCCTTTGTCACGTCTAAGGCTGCCTTGGTGCGGCTGTCAATTTCATTGTGCAGCCCCCAGATAATGATCGACGGATGATGGTAGTCCCGTTTGATCATCTGCTCATGCATGGCCAGCCCCCGCTTAAGGGTCAAGGGATCTTTAAGGGCGTGTTCAGGGAAACCCCACATGGGGATTTCCTCCCAGAACAGGATCCCTTCCTGGTCCAGCAGATCCAGGAAAATGGGTGCGTTGGGGTAGTGGGAGCCGCGAATGGCATTGCAGCCCAGGTTTTTGATAATGTCCAAATCCTTTTTCATCAGTTTGAGGGGCACGGCAAAACCCCAATCCGGATGATCCTCATGCCGGTTGATTCCTTTTAACTTAATCTCTCTGTTATTGAGGAGTAATTTGCCGTCCTGCACCGTAATGGTGCGAAAACCAATGCGTTCGGTTAAGTCGTCGTTTTCAAGCTCCAGCCGTATCTGGTAGAGATTGGGGTTGGCCGGTTCCCAAAGCCGGACATTGGGCACCAAAAGATCGGTAATGGTGATTGAGTGGACATCTCCGGCATTGCCCTGAAAGCTGACTGTTCGGGCAGCCAGCAGTTGTTCATCCAAATACACTTTCAGCTCCTCCCGGGAAACGGAGAAATTCTGGATCGCTACGTGGAGATCCAGATGGGCTGTGGCTTGCGCAATATCCAGTCTGTAATCGATCCTGCAGTCTTTGATCCAGGCGTCTTCCAGCTCCATCAGCTCGACACTGCGGAACAGGCCCCCATAGTGGAACCAGTCGACTCTGGCCAGGGGGATGGTGTTGCGGTCATTGTGGGAGTTGTCTGTGAAAACCACCAGATTGTGTTTTCCCGGAGCCAAGCCCTTGACCAGGCATTGATAACCAGCAAAACCTCCATATTGGCTCCCCACCTCTTTGCCGTCCACATAGACGCGGATCAAGCCGTAAAAGCCGTGAAAAACCAGGTTGGCCCGGCTTTTTGTTGTCTCGAATTCCCGTTGGTACCAGGCGCCTCCTTCATAATGGTAGAGGCCGAGTTCGGTATTCCAGCATCCCGGTACGAGAACAGCCCGGCTGTCCTTGGGGAAGTCTGCGTACCATTTTTCGCTTTCCCCAGCCCTGTCAGGGTCGATCTTAAACCGCCAAAAGCCGTTCAGGCTGGTAACCTTTCTTTTGTGATGGCTTTTGAACAGTCGAGTCATCTTGATGCCCCTCCCGTGAGTGCTGATGGGTAAATTATACCATATTTGTGCAATTGGTACTTGAAACAGCGCCAGGTGCGAAGGAAATTGTTTCCAGACGGTAGAAAATGTCAGTAACTACATTAAGGAGGTCTGTCGGAGTGAAAAGCAACATTTGCAGATACGCTGGTATTACGGGGGTGTTTCTCAGCCTGGCACTTGCCTTTGCGTGTGCTGCGGCTGCCCAAGGCCAGACCGGGGCTGTGCTGCAGGAGGTCAATGGTTTATTGGCTGCCAAACAGGTTGGCACTATCGAACAGGCGATTGAACTTTTGGAAGCGGCGCTGGCCAATGCTCCAGGAGATGGCGTTCTGCTGTGGACAATGGCGAAAGCCTATTTGTACCTGGCGGATCGGAGTGATGATCAAAAGCTGGCCTTATATGAAAAGGGTAAAGCATATGCGGATCAGGCTGTGGAAGCTGTCCCTGATAATCCCCATGCCCACTACTGGCAGGGTGCTCTGATTGGAAGAATCGGCCAAACCAGGGGAGTCCTCAACAGCCTGTTCATGGTGCGCCCCCTCCAGGAAGCAATGGAGCGTGTCCTTGAGCTTGATGATCAGTATGCCGATGCCCACTATGTCTTGAGCAGCCTCTACGATCAGGCTCCCGGCTGGCCGCTCAGTATCGGCAATAAAAACAAGGCCCTGGAGCATATTGAGATAGCCCTGGCGATTGATCCCGACAACCCGGAGTATAAAGTACAGTATGCTGCTGTGCTGCTGAGCCACAAAAGGCGCGACGAGGCCCGGGAGGCTTTAATGGAGGCTTTTGAGTCGCCGGAGATGGAGATCGATGAGGTTTTGCGGCAGGATGCGGAAGCATTATTGGCAAAGCTGAAATAATCGGCTGCTTTTGGTTTAAGGCGAAAGATGATTGCGCTGAATCAACGTCATCTTTCGCTTTTTTGTTTTTGTGGAAAGGAAATAGTGAAACGGCGGGGAATATTAACCAAGGATGGCAGCAAGATTTGCCAAATATTCATGTGAAAAGGAGCGATCCCGATGGAGGCATTTTTCCCCAAGGCGACTCCGGAGCAAGTGGGGATCAGTTCGCAGGATGTTATCGATTTCATTGAACAGCTGGAAAGCGAAGATGTCTGCATGCACAGTGTGCTGCTGATCCGCCGCGGCAAACTGGCTGCCGAGGCATATTATGCCCCGCATACGGCGGATACCATGCACCGCATGTTTTCTGTGACCAAGAGCTTCACTTCTTTGGCGGTAGGCTTGCTGGAAAGCGAAGGCAAGCTCTCCCTGAATGACCCGATTGTGGATCATTTCCCGGAGAAACTGCCCCGCACAGGGGTACACCCCTACATAGCCCAGATTACAATCAGGGACATGCTGATGATGGCCACGGCTCATGCCCGCACCACCTACATACCCTACATACGCACTGGGGATCCGGATTGGGTGAAAAGCTTCTTCGTTGAGGAACCAACTCACTTCCCGGGCACACTGTTTTACTATGACACATCTGCCAGCCATACTTTGGCGGCTCTGGTGGAGAAGCTTGCGGGCATGCCGATGCTTGAATACCTGCGTACCAAGTTCCTGGATGAAATCGGTTTTTCCAAGGAAGCGTACATTATTCCTGATCCCATGGGTGTTTCCATGGGAGGGTCGGGACTGGTGGCGAAACCCTTGGACTTGGCCAAGGTTGCCTGGATAGTGATGAACGGGGGCAAATGGCAGGGGAAGCAGTACCTTCCCCCGGATTATCTCGAAGCTGCGGTGAGCAGGCAGATTGCCACTGTATCCACTGCCAATGACCTGGTTGAGGATAAACCCGGCTACGGTTATCAATTCTGGCGGGTCAAGAACAACGGTTTTGGGATGTTTGGCATGGGTGGGCAGCTTGCCGTCTGTTTTCCGGACGAGGATCTACTGTTGGTGACAACCGCCGACACTCAGGATTACCACCGGGAAGGCACTATACTCGATCTGTTTTTCAAGACGGTCTTCGCTAATCTAAGTGATTGCCCCTTGCCTGAGGATTCCGGCAAACAGCAAGAACTTGACAAACGGCTGGCCCGCTGTGCCATCAGGCCGTTAAAAGGCATAGAACCGGAAGCCGGTTTTACGGGCTGGTGTCTGGAAGGCGGAGAATCTGGGGAATATGTCTTTGCGGATAACCCCATGGGGCTGCAGAGCCTCTCTTTAAGCTTAAGTTCCGGGACTGAGGCTGCAGTGTTTCCAGGATCGGCTTCGGCATGGACGGAAGGGGTTCTGCACTTTACCAACAAAACTGGGAGCCATGCCTTAAGGTTTGGCATCAACCGGCTGATATCCGGCAAGTTTCCGCATTATGGCTACTGCTGTGCAGCGTCGGGCGCCTGGGCTTCACCGGATACATTTGTTATAAAATGCCATATTATCGATTATCAACTGGGCAAAGTAACGATCCGGCTTGCTTTCAAAGATGGAGCCGTTACCGTTGGGATGAGAAAAGTGATGGAAACCGGCCTTAACGAGTTCTCAGGAGTGGCAAGCGGCACCAGGGACCATGGAACAAGCCCATAAACCATGAAGGAGGGCAAGGTAATAGTGGAAAAACAGTATCGTTTTCAACAGCCAGATCAGCCGTTGGAGGTGAGAATTGACGATTTAATCAGCCTGCTCACGCTTGAGGAAAAGGTCAGCCAGATGCTGTACGCTTCCTCAGCCATTGGCAGGTTGGGGATATATGAGTACAACTGGTGGAATGAGGCGCTGCACGGGGTTGCCCGTGCCGGAGTGGCAACTGTCTTTCCCCAGGCGATTGGCATGGCTGCCGCGTTTAACCGGCAGCTTCTGCATGAGGTGGCAGCAGCGATTGCCGCGGAGGGCAGGGCCAAGTACAATGCAGCCCGCAGGCATGAGGATCGGGGCATGTATAAGGGCATCACTTTCTGGTCTCCAAACATCAATATTTTCAGGGATCCCCGGTGGGGCAGGGGCCAGGAAACCTATGGTGAAGACCCATATTTGACGGGTAGGCTGGCAGTGGCTTTTATTACCGGCCTCCAGGGCGATGATCCCAAGTATTTGAAGGCAGCGGCATGTGCCAAGCATTATGCTGTCCACAGCGGCCCCGAATTGAAGCGCCATGAGTTTAACGCCCAGGTCAGCCCCAAGGACTTAAGGGAAACTTATCTTCCGGCATTTCGGGATGCAGTTAAAGAGGCCAAAGTTGAGGCAGTGATGGGAGCGTACAACCGGGTCAATGGTGAACCGGCCTGCGGGAGCTACGAGCTTTTGATCAAAATCTTGCGGGAAGAGTGGGGCTTCGAAGGCCATGTTGTTTCCGACTGTGGAGCCATCAGAGACTTCTATACTGACCATAAAGTAGTGGAAACCCCGGCGCAGGCGGCCGCACTTGCGGTTAACAACGGCTGCGATTTGAATTGTGGGCGGGTTTTTGAGCACCTGCTGGACGCCGTAAACCAGGGACTGTTGTCTGAAGAAGCCGTTGACCGGGCTGTGAAACGGCTGCTCAGAGCCAGATTCAAATTGGGTATGTTCGATCCTGAAGAGCTGGTGCCTTTCAACTGGATTCCATATGAGGTCAATGACTGCGCGGAACACCGGCTGTTGGCCAGGGAGATGGCAAGGGAGAGTATTGTCCTTATGAAGAACGAGGGTTCGCTTTTGCCGTTGGACAAAGCCAAGGTCAAAAACATAGCGGTCATCGGCCCCAATGCCGACAGCCGCGATGTTTTGATCGGCAACTACTTTGGTACGGCATCAAAATATGTGCCGCTTTTGGCAGGGATTCAGCAGGCTGTCAATGACGGTACCAGGGTCTATTACGCTCAAGGCTGCGATTTGAGAAGTACCAAGACCTCCGGTTGGGGCAGGAAGCCCACAAGTGGGTTCGCCGAAGCATTGACCATTGCGGAGATGGCGGATGTGGTGATCATGGCGATGGGCATTTCTCCCAAAATGGAAGGTGAACAAGGAGCTTCCGCCGATTCTGACGGCGGCGGCGACCGGCTCAGCCTTGATCTGCCGGGCATGCAGGAAGCTCTGTTGAAAGCCATTCATGCTTTGGGCAAGCCAATTGTGCTGGTGCTGTTCAACGGCAGCCCATTGACGATCAATTGGGCTCAGGAACATATCCCGGCCATAATCGAGGCCTGGTATCCCGGCCAAGAAGGAGGCAATGCCATTGCCGATGTGATCTTCGGCGATTACAACCCCAGCGGGCGCCTGCCGGTGACATTTGTCAAGTCCCTTGACCAGCTGCCGGACTTTGAAGATTACAGCATGGAGAACCGGACATACCGGTTCATGAATAGTACTCCCCTGTATCCTTTTGGCTATGGTCTAAGCTACACCAAGTTTGACTATTCAGGCCTAGCTCTTGATCAGGATGCGGTGGATGCCGGTTCGGATTTTGCCGTTAAAGTCTCAGTATCGGTTACAAACAGCGGCGATCGGGCCGGGGCGGAGGTTGTCATGCTCTATGTCAAAGATGAGGAAGCCAGCGTCAGGGTGCCCAATTGGGAGCTGCAGGGCTTTCAGAAGATTATGCTCCAGCCCGGGGAGTCACAGCGTGTAGAGTTCACACTGGCCAGGAGGCAGTTGGCCTTGATCGGAAATGATGGTAAATGTGTGCTGGAACCGGGCAGGTTCACGATTTACGTTGGCGGCCAGCAGCCCGATGCCCGCAGTCAGGAATTGACCGGGAGGCAGGTCCTCAAAGCCGGGCTGGTTGTGACCGGCAGCCCGGTAGAGCTGGAATACTAGGTTTTGCCGATAGCTCTCAGGCTCCTAGAGGAGATGCCGTTTGTGTTGGCAAACGGCTCAAAGAAAAACACCGCCCATTTCAGGCGGTGTTTTGGCGTGACAAGGCAATTACTCGGTAAAGACCAATGGGCTGTAGGCACCGGAATCTACAAAACCGCCAAGAATGCGGGTCCGCTCTTCGCCATCCTTCGAGTCATTGACTTGAACAGCCATCTGCACCTCAGCACCGGCGCTAATATCAAATTCTGCCAAAGCCCAATGTTTCTGGCTCAAGATGACCTGGCCGCGATAACCGAAGTCTGTTTCTACGATAAGTACTTGGTGGAACTCATTGGGAGCTACGTAGTATTCTCTGTCCGGATAGCGGATGACAACCTCGTAACCCTTTGCTTCAGTCAGTGCGATCATCCATTTCTGCCTGTTGGTGAGTATTTTGATTTCCCACTCCAAGCTGTCGGCGTCGTAAATATACCGTTCTGTCTTTTTGTTCCCCAGCGGCAAGTCAGTATAAACATCATACTGAATATAGACATTGTCATCATCCCAAAAAACCCACAAGTTCCAGCCTGCGCCGTCCGCAGTAAACGAACTGTACACGTCTTCCTCCCAAACAGGCCACTCTTCGCCCAAGACCAAAGGTTTGTCAACTTTCGGCGCTTCATAGGCTAAGGCGGTGGCGCCAAACGCAAGCAATAGACATAATACGCCTGCAAACACAAGGGTTTTTTTCATATTCGAATCCTCCTCGTTAAAATGTAAAATTTATCTACTATCTTTAATACTAGATTTACCTAGAGACTCCTGCTTTGGGAGGTATTTTTTTCACAGCATGATTCTGCCGCCATCTCCTGGGTGGAATATTGCATTTCTTGGGCCGCCGGCTCTTTTGTGAAGGATTACCAATGTCTCATTGTCGAATTTATAACTTAAATAGTAAAGAAGTGGACGGGGGATGAAGGTGGAACAGTTTTCGGTAAGGACCACAAGCCGGTGTGAATTAGTTCCGGTCACCGCTCAGGTCCGGTCGATTGTCCGCAATGCCGGGGTTGAGAGCGGAGCCTGTGTAGTGTTTTGCCCGCATACAACCGCCGGCTTGACCATTAACGAAAATGCTGATCCAGATGTTGCCCGGGACATAGTGTACATGCTGCAGAAGTTGGTACCGGCGGATGATCCCGGATACAGGCACCTGGAAGGCAATTCAGCAGCCCATATCCTGGCTTCCCTGGTGGGATCCAGTGTGCATTTGATGGTTGAAAACGGCGGGCTTAAGCTTGGTACATGGCAGGGAGTGTTTTTGGTGGAGTTTGACGGGCCCCGGACAAGGAAGGTATGGGTTCAGGTTATCGGCACGTAATCATGCTGCAGCATTGGAGCTGAAGCTGAAAGGTGGGATGCAGTCAGATGATGTGGAAGGAGAAATACCGGATTGGTGTAGAGGCAATCGACAACCAGCATAGGGAGTTGTTCCAGAGGGTCTCCGATTTCCTCATGTCTGCCGATTACATGTGCAATATCTGCCCACCTCAGATTGTGCTGGGCGGCGAGGCCTCTCTGGCGATGGTTACGCCAAAGGCTCTGATTGTGCCTTTCAAAACCCGAATTGGCGAGTTCGATATTTTCATAACGCTGAAGGAGCAGACATAAACATGGTTTCAGCTGCCGGTGCTCTGATAATGCCTGACACCGATCCGCCAGAAAAGTGCAGCAAAGAGCGCGAAGGCGAGCCCGGCAGGTAAAGCTAAAAACCCTTTCCAATACGGTTCTCCCCAGCCGCAGACGGCGGCTGCGGGATAATAGCTGACCACCAGCATTGGCATGAAAAACGTGAATGTGTTCTGCAAAAATCTTGGCAAATAGTCAACAGGGCATTTGGTGACCTGGTAGCTGGCATTGGTTAAAATATAAATCCAGTCCAAGCCGCGGATTGTAAAGAAAGCCAATCCTGAAGTGAGAATGAGGCCGGGTCAATTCAAGGCAGATGTCACCACTTTCGATCTTGGCCTGGATCTCACTGTCTATGGACATTGGCTGGAGTACAAACAGACACTGGCCCAGCCATACATAAGATATTGCCTGCCTTAAGGACAAACCGGCCGTGGCTCCAGCCTCGGCCCGATCAGAATGAGTGTAAAACACAATTAATATGATGATTTCAACCAGGGCCCAAAAAGCTCCGGTTGTTAGGTCATAGTGGTAATTAATCTTAATCAATTCTAAAAAGTACAAGGATAAAATAAATTTTCAATCAAATGGAAGGAATTTCAAAAGATGTGACGAATACAAATCGTATACTGTTTATGCAATGGTTGTCATAAGCAGTAGCAGCTTACTTTTGGGCCCAAAGGAGATGAACCAACATCAAAACGAACATGTTTCTAGGAAAGGAGAATTGCGACTTTGGATAAGCGGTATTGTTATGCTTGCGGCCATGAAATGATCCACAAAGACATCGCTGTCGATGCCCGTTGGGGCAAATATACAGTTATGATTACTGGAATGGCAGCCCATGCATGCCGCAATTGCACTGAAACAGTGGTTGACGCCGGTGAAATTCTGGCACTGCATGAATTGGAACAGCGGTTTTCCGACTTAATGATAACAGAGTTGAGACCAATTCCCGATTCCTCAAGCCAACCGCTTGTGCAATCAGGCACAAGCCACTGCAATGGCTGTGCAGCCGGCACAGTAGATGAATGCAGCGGTTCAGCCTATGCAGGAAACCAGATATGTGAACCGCCAGCCAGGCCTACAAAAAACCGCGGTGGCAATGGAGCTGCCAAATCCGATTTGCTGGGAGTGAAAGAGGTGGCAGAACTGCTGCAGATTGCTCCTCAAAGTGTATACAGCTTGATTTATGTAGAAAAGCTGCCGGCGGTGAAGATTGGTAATGCCTGGAGGTTCAAACCGGAGGACGTTCATGCATTTATGGAGGCGAATGCCACATAGATGCTCCAGATAAAAGGGAGTGGAAAGACTGCTCAAAGCAGTTCATTCACTCCCTTGGACAAAAAGCAAGCCGCTGGTTCCGGCGGGATATGCTTCTACTTGTTCTCGCCGTCAAATTCCAGCCTGACTACGTCGAGCCATTTGTCATTATTTGCAGTTGTGCTGTTGTAGGTGAACAAAAAGGTGTGATCATCGATTCGTGCCAGCACTTGGTCCCAACGTGTTTGATCCGTGTCTTCTTTGGCTATCAATTGGACATTGCCGGATGGATCGACTTGGCACACGGCCAAGTGGCTGGAAACATACCGGTCATGAACACCTGTCAGGTGGAAGTGGTGGATTTCATCCACACATGTATATGCTACGACAAACATCTCTTCATTGAGTTTTTCGCTCTTCATGTAATGAGTGACTGCTTCATGGCCGTTGAAACCGGCGATGACAGTGGTACTCAATTCCTTGAAATCAGCAGCATCCAGCGTCTTCACCACGACCTGCCCAACCAGGCCGGTGCGGGGCCGGTTGGAAAATGCCGCCGGCTTGAGATATACTATCACATACAAGCCTAAGCCCTCATACTTAAAGATGTTGATCGATCGGGGCGGCATTCTGTCCGGAGATGTGAACTTATCCAGCAGCTGGGTGCTGATGGTCAAAGTTTCCGTGTCAATAACTCCCAAGTGGAGCTGTCCGCTGATGGCAATCGGCACGATAATGCGGCCCTCATCGTAGATCAAATCATACAGCCTGGCACCGCTGGTTGGCAAACTGATATTCGGCAGACGCTCTACTGCTTCAGTTTCAATGTTCATTCGCCACCATTTGATTCCATCCCTTCCGGACGAAGTACGGTCTGGGACGAAGATATGGATATACCCGTCCCGGCTGCTGATAGCCTGAGGATTTAGAACCTGCCCTTCCTTTTGGTCAAGTTCAAACACCCTCCGCAAATCTTCTCCTTCGAAACGTTCCATTATGGCATAACGAAAACTTTCATTTGTACGGTCGTTGAAGATAAAAAACAGATCATCAGTGTAGACTGGATCAGTGACGATATTGGCCATGCCAATGATCCGGTCGGGCAAGAACTCATACTTTTCCCATTCGCCACTTTCCAGGGGCCTGGTCCAGTAATGCAGACCCTGCCCGGTTCCGGTTGCGGGAGTGACGTGGGTGGTCAGAAGCATATGCAGCCTGCCGTCGATAATCTCAAAAGCCCGCATGTTGCTGTGAAAATGCTCACCTAAAAACTCATGCTTCACTGTATGCAGGCTGGCTCCTTCCACGGGAACCAATGCTGTGTCGGCTTTGCCAAGCTTACAGCCAGTTAAAACTAATAATGAACAGATACAGCAAAGGACAAAAAACCTTGTCCTTTGTTTCATATGGCCCTCCCCTTTCGCTAATGGTTCGATCAGTTTTCCAACACTGCCCTAATAATCTGGTGTTCTCCGTAGAGAACAAAAAGTCCTGTCGGCGTCATGTTTGTTTTCTTTTTCACTATGATCGGCGCAGGAATCGTGTATAATTGAATATAGGTTGGAAGGATAAGAGTAGGGGTGGATCCTCCACCGGAGGGAGGGAACGCAAGTGGAAAGGCATCAGATGGGAGAGATTATCGATCTGGCATGCCAGGCAGGCAGGATCATTTTGGAGAACGGCGGCGAGACCTATCGTGTCGAGGATACAATGCAGTATGTATGCAAGGCCTTTGGCATTTCCGGATGTGACTGCTTTGCCACACCGACCACGATCATCATATCGGCGAATCACAATGGCGAAGTATTTTCCAGGATGATTCGGATCAAAAAACGCGGTGTAGATTTGCATAAGGTGGAGCTTGTCAACAGTTTTTCCCGGGCAGTTATCAATCAGCCCATGACTGTTTTGGAGGCAAGGCAGGTATTGGCCGGAATAGACACAACTCCAGCTTACAACCTTTTTGCAACCGCTGCAGCGGCTGCTTTGGGGACCGCTGCCTTTACTGTCATTTTTGGCGGCGGGTTAACGCATTTCCTGTCCGGAATCCTGCTTGGTGCCGCCCTGCGTTCGCTGCTTGCCTACTTGAACCGGATCCGGCTCGAATATTTCACCACGAACTTGCTGGGCGGGGCAGCAGCAGCTGCCGGCGGCTGGCTGTTCGGTTTTACGATTTCCCTTACCGATTGGTGGATAGTAACTCTTGCCGCAATCATGCAGATGGTGCCGGGCCTGATTTTCACCAATGCACTGCGGGACTCTGCCGCTGGTGATCTGGTTTCCGGCAGCAGCCGCGGGGTTGAAGCTTTAAGCATTGTCGCTGCATTGGCCTGTGGAGCCGGTGTAGTGTTAATGCTGCTGGGTCGATTGGGAGGTTGATCAAATGCTGGCCAAGGTTATGTTTGCCGCCGTAGCGACCGCCTCATTTGGCGTCATCTTCAATATCCGGGGCCTGAACCTGGTCCTGGCAGGGATTACCGGGGGGATCGGTTATTTGATTGTCGCCGTTGGTGCTACCAGGGGCTTTGAAACGTACATAGGGATGTTTTTGGCCAGTTTAGTGATGGCAACTTTGGCTGAAATTCTGGCCCGCAAACGTAAAGCTCCTGCCAGCATCTTTCTGGCTGCCGCCTTGATCCCGATAGTCCCGGGAGGGCGCTTGTTCAGCTTTGTCATGCATTTTCTGGAGGGCGACTACCAATTGGCTGGCGTCGATGGGGCTGCAACCTTGCTTGAGGGCGGCGCCATTGCCATCGGGATTATAGTTGTTTCTTCATTCACGAAGACTGTTATCGGCAGCTGCCGGCAGCGGATGTAAAAAAAATTGCGCACTGCAAGGAATCAAGGCAGAAAAACCGGTAATATAGTATTAGGATTTCACACGCAAAGCGTATCTGAAGGGAGGCCGATCAATGAATGTAGTTATCAGGGATACCTATGAGGAAATGAGTAAGGTTGCTGCGGGAATCATCGCGGGCTTTGTCAGAGCGAAGCCGAATTGTGTGATTGGGCTGGCCACGGGGAGTACCCCGATTGGGACTTACAGAGAGCTGATCCGGATGCACAAAGAAGAGGGGCTGGATTTTTCCCAGGTGCGGACCTTCAATTTGGATGAATACCTTGGACTGGGGATGGATCTGGACAAGCCTTACCACCTGGATCAGAGTTACGCCCGCTTCATGTATGAGGAACTGTTCAAGCATATCAACATACCCAAAGAAAACACGTTGGTGCCGGATGGGCTGGCTCAAGACCCGCAAGCCTATTGCCAGTGGTATGAAGAACAGATTGCAGCTGCCGGCGGAATCGATATTCAAGTCCTTGGCATCGGCGGAGACGGGCATTGGGGGTTTAATGAACCAGGTTCATCCTTGGCTAGCCGCACCAGGGTGGTAGCTTTAACGCAGAAGACCCTTGACGACAACTATGAGTCTTTTTATAAAAATGCTGGGTTCTCCCGGGATGAGATGCCTAAGTTTGCAATAACCATGGGTATTGGCACGATCCTGGAAGCCCGCAATGCCATTATGCTGGCCAATGGGGCCCACAAAGCCGGTATTGTGGCAAAGGCGATTGAAGGGCCTGTAATCGCTCAGATTACAGCCACGGCGATGCACCTCTATAGAGGTGAAATGACTATAATCCTGGACAAGGCTGCTGCGTCCAAACTTGAGAACATCGATCATTACCTGCATGTGGAAAGGGCTATGCGGGAGCTGCACAAATGAGACTAGGCGGTCCGGGACAGCGCAGGTGCCACGCAGGTTCGCTGGCCGGCTGGAGTGCTGGAGGCTCAAAGTTAGGTTGGATATGGAAAAAGGCCCTTCCGCCTCATGAGGAAACGCCTTTTTCCGAACCTTGACTCGATTGAGGAGGTATTAGGATAGCTGTTATCGACGTTTAGCTCAGTCAACAAATGTCAGTTTGTAGTAGGTACCCTTGCCAATGTGTTCGCCCAAGATCCGGGTACGTTCGAGGCCATCTTTTGAGTCGTTTACTTGAACGGCCATATCCCACACAAATCCTGTTTCAATTGGGAACTTGGCCATATGTGGATGGGTGCGGTCAAACACGACCTGGCCGCGATAGCCGAAATCTGTTTCAACGATAAGCACTGTGACGCCTTCACCAGGTGTGACGATTGTTCTGGGCTGGCGGGTTACGATTTGGTAACCGTTGGATGTAAGAGCGATGATCCACTTCTCTTTCTGGCCAGCGCCCGTGACCTCAAATTCAATACTGTCGGCATTCCAGATTTGATGTTCATCATACTGATTCCCCATGGGGAAGTCTGTGTAGACGTCGTACTGCAGGTATACATTTTCGTCATTCCAGAACAGCCATACCTTCCAACCTGCATCGCCGTCAAAAGCGCTGTAAGCTTTCTCATCAACAACTGGCCATTCGCTGCCCAGTGTAAGAGGAGCAGCCACTTTTGGAGCTTCATAGGCAGCCAATGCAGAGGCACCGGAGGCAAGCAGCAGACAAAGCATACCAACAAACAACATAGCCTTCTTCATTGTGGACCCTCCTAAATGGATGTGTTTTTGTATGCATATTTAATACTTTGTTAAACCGGGATTTCCTTCTGTTTTAGTAAAATTTAATTGAAATAATTTCTTGATCGAGGTAAGGAATTTAGTGAACCGTTAGTTCAATTCATTAAGCATCAACTTAACCGGCTGGTTGAACAGAAGGTTTGACTGAAAGGCTTTGCCGGGGTTACCGCAATTGAACAGCAGGATTTCTGGCAAATGTTTTGCATAAATTAATTGGTTTGTTGAATGATATGTCTCGATGCTAAGGGCTGGAGTTTGGACAATCGTCTGGAGTGATTGCTTTGAACCTGAAAGAATTTGGATGTCCGCCAAAAACATATCGCGCATCACCGTTTTGGGCCTGGAATGATCAGCTTACCGATGAAGAACTGTGCCGGCAAGTACGGGAGATGAAGGCACAAGGTTTCGGCGGATTTTTCATGCATGCACGGGAAGGACTGCAAACAGAATATCTTTCGGAAGATTGGTTCGACCGGATTGCCGCAGCCGTGAAAGAAGCTGAAGCACATGATTTGGAGGCCTGGCTGTACGATGAAGATCGATGGCCGAGCGGTTGTGCTGGCGGACTTGTGACTGCAGGCAACGACGATTTCAAAGCGAAATGTCTTGTGATGGTTCCAGTCGCGGCTGCCGATGTTGAACGAAGCCTGACTGATCCAACGGTGGAAGCGGTGTTCCGGTATGTGTTCGATAACCAGGGCAACATGGCAGCAGCGGAAAGGATCTGGGAAAGCAGTCAGCTGCAGGTGCCGGAAACGGGCAGCGGATCAAATCAAGTATCATATTGGCAGTTCCAAACTCAAATCCAAGAGCCAACAGCCAACAGCAACGGCCACGGGTACATCGATGTGTTCAATCCCGATGCGGTGGAGGCATTTATCCGGGCGACACACGAAAAATACCGTGAGCATGTAGGGAAGTATTTGGGTGCGGTTGTTCCCGGCATTTTTGCCGATGAGCCTACATACCGAAGTAAAGCAGAGGATTCAATCCCCTGGTCGCCGCTTTTACCCGGATATTTTCAGCAGGATCATGGCTATGACTTAACCGATCATTTACCAGTGTTGTTCTTTGAGTACAAAAATAGTGCAAGAATCCGGTACGATTTCTTCTACACTCTTACCAAATGGTTTGTACGGTGCTTCACAAAACGGCTGTATGACTGGTGTGAGGAGCACAGATTGCTGTATACAGGGCATTATCTAAGTGAAGATACCATGGTGAAGCAGACAAATGCCATTGGCGCCGCCATGCCGCATTATTTGTACATGCATGTGCCCGGCATTGATCATCTGGGCAACAACATCGATGACAGCCTAACCCTAAAGCAGTGCGCTTCAGTAGGCAATCAATTCAAGCGCAAGCGCCTGCTTTGCGAGAACTTCGGTGTCAGCGGCCACCATATGACCTTTGCGGATCAAAAGTGGATTGCCAATTTGCATTTTGCCTTGGGGATCACCTTCATGTCCCAGCATTTGGTACTCTATTCCATGACCGGCGGCCGGAAGCGGGATTACCCGCCGACATTCAGCTATCATCAGCCCTATTGGCCGTATTACCGCCAGATCAATGATTACCTGGCCCGAGCCGGTTATTTCTGTTCCCAAGGCGACTATGTTTGCGAAACTTTGGTCCTGCATCCCATCGGTTCTGTTTGGGCGACATTTGCCAGGGAAAAGGGCAAGCCGCTTTCCAGCAGGTATGATGCCGGGTTGATCAAACTGCAGGAAAGCCTGTTCCAGGCACAAGTCCCTTTTGATTACGGCGATGAACTGATTATGGAAGAACATGCGGCAGTGGTTGATGATCACGGCAAAGCCTTTCTGCAAATAGGGGCTGCCCGCTACAGCACGGTGATAGTGCCTCCATCCTTGACTTGGCGCCAGAGTACGTTTGAGCTGCTGCAGGATTTTGCTGCAAGGGGAGGAAGGCTGGCCTTTGTAGGTGAAAGGCCCAGTATGGTTGGGGGCGAAGAGGCCTATGATCGCTGGGATGCACTCTGCAAAAGCAAGAATGCGGCACTGCACAGCAATGAACTGTCTGGATTGGCCGGAGTATTGGCGGAGCTTTGCCATCGCCCGTTGGAAGTTCGGGGAGATACTGATGACATCCTGTTTCAAACCCGCCGAGACAATAACTGCCTGTACCTCTTCATTACCAATACCAGCAGAAAGGCTTCCCGGCAGGTAACAGTAACAGTGCCTGTGGACTGGGATGACAACGTCCATGTGTACCGCTGTGATTTCGAAACAGGAGCTGTTGCCGAAATCGGCACCAGGCTGGTAGGGAATGGGTGGGACTTCGACCTGACTCTGGCCCCTGCCGAAGGCCAAGGCTACATGATCTCCGCAGCAGCGCTTGACTTGGATGCCGGTGGAGCAGTGGATGCTGCGGCCAATGCCTTGGATTCCGCCAAGATTGTCGAGACTGCGGCCTTAAAAAACGAATGGAGTTTTGCAAGAACCCACAAGAACTCATTGACTTTGGATTACTGCCGGTATCGTATTGGCGAAGCTCCTTGGAGCGGTATGTTGCCGGTTTGGCAGGTGCGGCGCCGGCTGTGGTCGTATGCCGGGTTCAATGATTACCAGGAAATCCAACCTTGGGTGATCCTGCCGCAAAAGGACAAGCTGCCGTCGCTGCCGGTATGGCTTCAGTTTGAATTTTCTGCGGACGATCTTTCCGGAGAATTGGGGGTGGTGGCGGAGCAAGGCCATATTTGGCAGCTGACTGTCAACGGTAAGCCCATCGGCACTGAAACGAGTGGGTATTACTGGGACAGGCAGTTTGGATTGATTGATATTGCCAAGGCTGTAAAGCCAGGAAAGAACATAATCGAACTTGCAGGGGAGTTCAAGTACGGCGTAGAGATTGAAGAGATTTATTTGGTGGGAGACTTCGCCCTCAGGCAGAGCGGTTATCAGGAATACTGGCTGGTGCAGGAACCGCCGCTTCTGACTGACGGCAGTTGGGTTTACCAGGGGTATCCGTTTTACGCCGGCAACATGGTCTACACCCAGGAGCTTGACCTGCCGGAAACGGTCGGCCGCCGCTTCTGGATCAGGCTGAACCAGCCCAAGGGCACACTGTTCCGGGTGAGGCTGAACGACGGAGAGTGGAAGTACCTTATCTCCCAGCCATGGGAAGTGGAAGTAAGCAATGACTGTGTTGCAGGGAAGAACTTGCTGCAGATCGAGGTTGTCGGTTCGCTGCGCAACACCTTCGGGCCGCTGCACCACCGCCTGCGGTCGCCGGCGTGGTGCGGGCCGAAGCAGTTTGAGGATGAATCGAGCTGGGTCGGGAATTACCAGTTTGAAGACTATGGGCTGATGGGCGGTGCCGAGTTGGTGATTACCATATAAGCGGCCCGGCACAGCTAGTAATTCCTGATAATAAGCTCGGTAATCATACCTCTGCCGCTGCCATCACAGTTTATGCTTCGCTTTGCGTACACACGATCAATAGTAAAGCCTTGATAGAGGCTGTCAAAAAAATCATCATCAGGGTTGCTGGCCTTTGGATCAGAGTTGCTGAGGAGAAGTAATGCCCCCATCTCGTCCAATTCCCGAAAATAATGGGCTAAACGAATTTGGTCGTCATCTGTAAAATCATTCTTATCGTAGGTTGTGAAACTGGCGGTTTTTGTCAGTGGGCGGTAAGGCGGATCGAAATACACGAGAGTTCCTTGATCAATGTACGGCTTGGAACCGGTGAAATCGGTGCAGACCAGCTCGATACCGGCCAGTGCTCTGCTGGCCGCCTTTATGTTTTCGGGATCACAGACTGTCGGCCTTTTATACCTGCCGTGGGGGACGTTGAACTCACCCTTGTGACTTTGCCGAAACAAGCCGTTATAGCAAGTCTTGTTGAGGAAAATCATATAGCTTGCCCGCACAATCCAAACTTCGTCAAATGATTCGTAGTTCAATTGGTTCATCTGCTGATTATACAGTTCGCGGATATCATAATAAAACACTTGGCGCGCCTGGCTGTCCAGTGCCAGGTAGTCGCTTTCAAGTTGGCTTAAATACGCGATCAATGCATCCGGTTCCTGCTGAACAACTTTATATCCGAGCATCAACTCCCTGTTGATGTCCATTAAACAAGCATTTTCAACAGCAAACAGGCTTTGCAAATGAAAGAAAAAAGCTCCGCCGCCTACAAAGGGTTCGACATAGGATTTTATGACACCTGATTCCTTGATCTCATGCGGTAAACGCGCAGTCAATTCACCCAGCAGTTGGGTTTTGCCTCCAGCCCATTTAAGAAAGGGTTTTGCCTGCATCAGTCTATCCACTTCGACCGGCCCCTTTCTTCATATTCAAACCGCCCTACTGCCTTAGGCTTGAGGGCGGTTTGGGTACGAATCCTATCACTGTCACGACATACCGGCACAGGCTTGGACCGCCACTTCCGCCGCAGATGCTGCGTCGGGTGCATAGAGATCAGCGCCGATACTTTCCCGGAACTGATCAGTGACCGGCGCCCCGCCGATCATAATTTTGACTTTGTCACGGATGCCTGCTTCTTGGGCAGCTTCCACAATCAGTTTCATTTCGTTCATGGTGGTGGTTAAGAGCGCAGAACAGGCAATGATCTGTGCATTCTCCTGGATGGCAGTTTCGATGAATTTATCCACGGGCACATCGATGCCGAGGTCAATGACCTCAAGGCCTTTGCCTTCCATCATCATCCGCACAAGGTTCTTGCCGATGTCATGGAGATCGCCTTTGACTGTGCCCAGGACCACTTTACCTTTGGCCTGGACGTTGTCGGATACCAGCAAGGGTTTTAAGAGCACTGTCCCTGCATTCATAGCCCTGGCGGCGATCAGCACTTCCGGAACGTAGATCTCGTTGTTCTTGAACTTCTCACCGATGACATCAATCCCTGCCATCAAGCCTTGTTCCAAAATCTCTTCCGCCGCATACCCCTCATCGATTGCTTGCTGTACCAGTTCTTTGACAGCTTTTGCGTTTCCCTGCTGTAGTTTTAGGGAAATCTCATTTAGGATGTTCATGGTGTACCCTCCAATACTAGTGTTTTATTTGATCTGACCCCGGGCTTCCCGATATTTGCCAGGTGTGGTTCCGGTCAATTTTTTAAAGACCCTGGTGAAATAGCTTTGTTCATCAAATCCCACCAGGTTCGACACATCCACCAACGGGATATCACAATTGACCAGCAGCTTTTTGCTTTTCTCAATCCGGACAGTGTTGAGGTAGGTGCTGAAATTATAGCCTGTTTCCTCTTTGAACAACCTGCTGAAATAAGATGGGCTTAAATGGACCTGCCCGGCTACATCTTCGAGGGTCAGTTTTTCCATATAGTAGGTGTTGGTGTATTCAATTGCCTTATATATTATATCTTTATTTTTGACATTCTTAAAGTTAAAAACGCAATCCGTAACGCGGGCCAGGATTTTGGACAGCCACACGCTGAGTTCATCAAGGTTGTGGAGGTGGGACACTTGCTTGAGATAATGATTGTTAAGCCCAAAAATCTCTTCCTGTTCCGCTCCCCCTTCCATTGCCGCCCTGGAAAGGAGGACCACCAATTCCACCGTTCGGTACTTGATCAGTTCAAAATCGTTTTGGGAAAAAAAGATAAAGCCCAAAATTTCATTCAGCACTCTTTGAGCGCCGGTTTTATCACCGATTGCCACGTAGGAGATTAACTCGTTTTCTTTGTCGATGGGATAATCATGCGCCAAGCCATCTGGTTTTGGCCCCATCTGGCTGAGATAAGCCGCCGGATCTAAGTCAAGCAGTGGACTATCCTGATAAGCAGCAGGCGGCCTCCAATAGTGATCCCTTTCGGAATTGGCATGGCTGGCCAAAAGGAACAGCAGTTCAGACAGGCTCGTGACCACATCTGGCTTTATTACGGGAACCATATCCATAAACGCCTTGAACCGGCGGCGTTGCTGGTGATCCTGAATCCGCTGCTCAATGATTTCATCAATCAAAAAAGCTTCCGGTTCAATCATCATCACCGGGCCGGCGACAAACGCGCCTTTAAACAATTCTCCCAAATCAATGGGTGCCACCCAGTGGGTAAGCCCCATGGGGCAGAAGTAGATGTATCTGCCGCCAAACCGCTCAGCCTGGAAACTGCCGTACGCATGTACATTCTCACAGCGGCACAAGTTGGCAAAGCCCTCCCGGCCGGCCTGGCAGAACAGGCTGCAGTTTTTGGCCGGGGCATGGTGAACGATACTACCGGAATAGTCGATGACAAAACTGGCAATTCCCGTTGCCTTACTGTAATAATCGATCCACTGGCAAATCTTCTCAAGCCCGGTGCCGCCTTCGGCAAACTTTTTCGCTTCCATAGCCTCACCTTTCGGTTAATATTCTAAACGATAATAGGGCATGAATCAATATCAGAAACGGATAAAGCGGCAGCCGGCAAGCGGATCCATCTGCGGCCCGGAACCGGATCAGGCAAATACTGCAGGGGAAATGCAATCAGAGTAGAATAGAAACAGTAGGCTTAAGTAGATTATCTTGGTAAAAGAGGGAGATACGATGAATATCAGACTCAGGATTGGATTCCTGGTAGTTGTAATGATAGCGGTATTTTCGCAGTTGGCTGGGGCGCAGTATTCCATTCCTCTCAAATCAGAACGGGCTATAACGATTGCCGACAATGTCATTGCCTGGCAGACGGACGCCGGCGGATGGACGAAGAATATCGATTTTTCGACAGTAATGTATCAGCCGCATATGTCCAAGGGAGACGGCACCTTTGACAATAACGCCAGTATCAAGGAAATGCGGTTTTTGGCTTACATGTATATGACCCATGGGTTTGACCGCTATAAGGATGCTGTCATTAAAGGTATCGACTGGATGCTGGACGCCCAATACCCCAGCGGCGGCTGGCCGCAGTACTACCCACTGCGGGGCGGGTACTCTGACAATGTCACATTTAATGACGGTGCCATGATTAATGTCCTTAACTATATCCAGGAGATTTTGAAATACCAGGGTTTGTACCAGTTTATCGGGGAGGAGCGCTTTGAGCGCCTGGAGGCTGCATTGGAGAAGGGCATAGAATTCATTCTGAAAGCTCAGATCGAAGTGAACGGGCATCTTACTGCATGGTGCCAGCAGCATGATCCGGTAACTTATGAACCGCGGATGGGGCGGAGTTACGAACATCCTTCCATTGTTTCGGCGGAATCGGTTCCGATTGTGGAGTTCCTGATGTCGCTGCCGGATCCGTCGGAAGACGTGCGCCGGGCTATTTTAAGCGCACTGGAATGGTTTGAGCTGTCGCAGCTGCCGAACCGTCAATGGGCCCGTTTCTACGATATCCAGTCCAATGTCCCCATCTTTTCCGGGCGTGACGGGATTATCCGCTACGAAGTGACCGACATTGAGTTGGAGCGGCAGCAGGGTTACAGCTGGTTCAGCGGCAGCCCCGGCAGGTTGCTGGACAAAGGCAGGCACGGCGGGTACATGGATAAGCTGCGGGAAAGCCTGCCGGATCACAAGCAGATCACGATCGATGTGTTTACTGATCCGGCCATACCGAAATTCAAGAGCCCGAAGATCCAGCCACCTCCAACGGCAAAGGGCATGCTGGATATTGAGATCGAAATCACCATGCGCAAGCCGGAGGATCTGGAAGAAGTGGTGATCAAGATTGATAGTCAAGAAATCTACCGCGGCAGTGATTCTGTGATCAGATTGTCCTATGATACCACTCAGGTTTCAAACGGGACCCACGTCATTATCGTTCAAACAATGACCAAACTGGGCACTGCCCTGACCCATAATGTCCGGTTCACTGTAAACAACTAGAGCAAAGCCATAGGGATGGTAAAAAGCCGGCTTGGGGCTTGATCAGCCGCCAGGCTGGCCTATGTTTTCTGCTGATATTACACGCCGTGCTGTTATACCGGTTCCTTGATCGCTTCAAACATAGCCTCAATATTGGCCGGGTCTACATCGGGAAGGATTGCTTCATGGCTGGGTGAGAAAACCAGCCCGGTTGGGAAGAGCCGTTTCAGCTTTCTGACACTGTCTTTGACCTGCTGTGGCGTGCCGTGGATCAACAGCTGCTGAGCATCGACGCCGCCGCAGAATGATACTTGATCGCCAAAATCCCGCTTCAGCCTTTCCGGTTCCATATCTTTGGCCAGGGCTTGAATGGGGTGGATTACGTCAACACCTACGGCAATCAAGTCCGGGATCACATCATAAATAGAGCCGCAGGAGTGGTAGACAACCTTCAATCCATAGCTTTTGGCCTGCTCAACAAACTTCCTGGTGCCGGGGATCACAAACTCCCTGATCGCATCCGGTGACAGCATCAACCCTCGTTGACTTCCAAAGTCATTACCGATTAAAATGGCATCCAGCTTGCCTTTGGTGGCACTATAGAAAATATCATTGGCATCAAGGTAAAACTCGGTGATCCGTTCAATCACAGCCCTGAACATTTCAGGCTCGGTCAGCATCTTAACCAGGGCAGTTTCCATGCCGAAGGCGGAACAGGCATCTTGAAAATGAGCTGACCACAAAACCCCCATGATTGGATAGCCTGCCGGTACAGCTCCCACCGCCCGGCGGCATTTTTCCGGATCGATATGTTTTGCCGGATCAGGCCAGTCAAAATCGTCAATCCTGCCGGGATCGGAATAATCCTCGAAGAATCCCGGCGCTGTCAGTGTCCTTTGGTCAGGAGCGCCGGCGTGTTTGGCAAAATTGAGTGCCGTATAGATGGCATTGCTGTGAGGGGACTCATACGGGATTTCCACCGGGTAGATGTCATCTTCGAGCTTTTGTTTCAATTGGTTGATGTCGCTGCTCTTAAAATAGGAAAAGAGGCGTTCACAAGCCTCCGGCAAGGGCAGGCCAAGCCATGATGCGGGCCTGTCCACCGGCTTTCGTTCAATCGTGGCGTAAAATCTTTCGATGCGATTCATGGCAACCTTCCTTTCATCATTATTTTATAGTATTCGCTGGAATCAACCGATCCCCTCTAGTACGGTTGAACTCTTGCCTTAACCATGTTATGATTTTATAAAATATGATCGGCTCTTCTTGTGGCAGTGGAATTTGTTTTCCTGCAAGGAGAGCTTTTCGTCATGATCGGTTGCAAAAACACTGGAGAGCAGGTGGATCAATGTTTGTAGAGATGGTAAAGGTTCCGGCGGGATCTTTCAAGATGGGCGGCGGTGATCTCAAAAACAGGCCTGATGCACTGCCAACCCACCATGTGACGATTTCCCGGGATTTTTTGATCGCAAAAGAGCCCGTCAAGTACGAGCTGTTCGCCCAGTTTTACCGGGAAGAGTACGGTGAAGAGCCGGATGCCGAAAACTACCTGGGTTTCGTGATCGGAGCCAGCTGGTATGAAGCTGAACTGTTCTGTGCCTGGCTGAGTGCAAAGACCGGTCTGGCTTACCGCCTGCCGACAGAGGCGGAGTGGGAATACTGTGCCAGGAACAGCAGGAAATTTGGTATTGACCGGATGTGCGATCTGAACCTGCGGGAATGGTGCTTTGACTGGTATGATCAATACTCCGCGGATGCGCAGACTGATCCTGCCGGCCCTGATTCGGGTATGTTCAAAGTAGTCAGGGGCGGCTTCCTGGACAATCCGTCTAGGTTCAACGCCTACTATCTGGAAGTCTGGGCACGGGCTTCGCTGCCGCCGAATTACAGGCATTTCCCCGGGGATCCCAATGATTTCGGCCGCCACAATGTGGGGTTCAGGGTGGTGCAGGGTGAACCGGCCAAAACAAATGGAAAATGCGCTGTCATACCTTTATCACTCCACGTTCGGCAAAACCGCCCTCCGGCAAAAATCACCTCCGAGAAGCCCTACTTCAGAAAACGCTACCTGTTTCCTATTCCACCGGATACGGCGAGCCCGGAAGCAATCCAAGCCTTCGGGCTGAACCCGCTGTTGAGGCACCACAACCATTCACCGGCGCTTGAAGTGGCGCCCAACGGGGACTTGATTGTTTCAATATATTCTTCTTACCACGAATATGATCCGGAAGTGGGGTTGATGGGTGCCAGGCTGAGATACGGAGCCGACGAGTGGGAAATGCCGGATATCTGGTGTAATGCAGTGGGTGTCAACGATCATGCGCCGCTGCTTTTCACAGACCGGGACGGGACCATCTTTCATTTCTGGGGATGGCCGCAGCTGGACAATTCTTTTCCGTTTCAGTTCATCTACTCCAAAGATAATGGTGCAACCTGGAGCGAGGTCCAGTTCCCGAAGTTTTCAGAGAAGGCGGAGCAGGTGATCAGCCAGCCGGTAAACACAGTGGTCCATGCCCAAGACGGCTATTATTACGTACCCTGCGATGTCCGGGGCGAGTCCACCTCAATTTTGTGGCGCTCGCAGGACCTGATCAACTGGGAAGTGCCAAAGGGCAAGACCGCAGGCCGGCACAGCACCGTAGTCGAGCTGAAGGACGGCAGGCTGTTGGCTGTTGGCGGCAAGAACACCAATATCGACGGGTTCATGCCGCAGACCATTTCACGGGACAGGGGTGATACCTGGGAGGTGAACAGGACACCATTTCCGGCCATGGCTTCAGGGCAGCGGCCCTGCGTGATTCGGCTGCAGAGCGGGCGTTTGTTATACTGCGGCGATTTCCAGACCAAATTGGGTAAAAGGCCGCCGGGTGCCGCCGATGATCAATGGGGTTCATTTGTGGCCTACTCTGAAGATGAGGGCGATACCTGGGTGGTTAAAAAACTGTGGGGTACGCAGCATAAGAAGCAGAATCCGACTCAGCTGGGTGGGTCGCATACGCTGGGCTACAGTGTCTGCCGCCAATCACCGGACGGGTTGATCCATATCATCACATCAAACAACCGCCCTTGCCTGCATCTTTGCTTCAACGAAGCCTGGCTCCTGGCTGATACGGATCAGTGCCCGGATGATCAGGAACTGATGCTTGAAACTGCTGCAGAAATCTCCAATGTTAAGACATATACTGAAAAATATCCCGATGGCCGGATCAAATGTACCTATGACGGCGGTACTGCCGCTGACGGGCGCTTTTTGCTCCATGGTGAGGAAAAATGGTACTATTCTTGCGGCGCATTAATGACTGAATGCAGTTATCAGTTTGGAAAGAGGATTGGCACCTGCACTCACTACAGCCCGGAAGGCGACAAAATCTGGGAGTGGGAATACCGGGAAGGCGGGGTGGCTCTTTACAAAACCTATTACGGCAATAACCAGCTGAAAACTATAGGAAGCTATCAAAACCGGATTGCCCATGGATGGGCCGAAAGGTATGCTCCCGACGGCAAACAGGAGTCCAGAGTCCTGTTTGAAAACGGAGTGATCATCAAGGCCGAATGAGGTACCGGGGTTGAAAAATTTAGTTAACATGTTGACGAAAATTTAGCTAAACAGTAAACTAAAGGTAAGACAGAGGATGATAAACTTCAAGATTAAACTTAGTTAGGGGGTATAGCATTGAAAATAGGCGTGATACTCGGCAACAGAAGTTTTTTCGCAGATGAATTGTGTCTGGATGGAAGGCAGCGGATCCTTGGGGCTTTGGAAGCTGCCGGGGTGACTCCGGTGATCCTGCCGGAAGACGCAGGGGCATATGGCAGTGTGCAAAACAGGGAACAGGCGCTTGAATGCGTAGCCTTGTTCAAGGAACACAGCGATCTTGCAGGCGTGGTTATTTCATTACCGAACTTCGGTGATGAAAAGTCCATCGCTATCGTGCTGCGGGAGGCCAAAATCGATGTGCCGGTTTTGGTCCATGCCTTCAACGATCACCTTGATCGCCTTGACTATGAGAACCGCCGCGACAGCTTTTGCGGTAAGGTTTCTGTCTGCAACAACTTAAGGCAATATGGGATCAAGTTCACCCTGACCACTCTGCACACAGTAGATCCGGAACACCCCACGTTTCAGGCGGATCTCCAGCGGTTCCTGGCTGTTTGCCGGGTAGTGAGAGCCCTCAAACGGGCAAGAATCGGGCTCGTGGGTGTGCGGCCGGCAGATTTCAATACGGTCCGCTATAGTGAGAAACTATTGGAATACAACAATATTTCTGTGGAGCCAATCGGCCTGATCGACATCGTCGGCAGGATTGACGAGCTTAGCGATGATCAAGCGGAACAGGCTCTTGCCGAGATTAAAGCCTATATGCCCACCGAAGGTGTGCCGGGCGGTGCATTGGTGAAAATGGCCAAATTGCTGATGGTACTGCGGGAGTGGGTTGGCAGCAGCGATCTTCACGCAGTAGCTGTTCAGTGCTGGGATTCGCTCCAGCGTTACCTGGGCGTTAATCCGTGTGCAGTTATGAGCATACTGGCCAATGCCGGGATTCCCGCAGCCTGTGAAAGTGATGTTGTCGGCGCCGTAAGCATGCTGGCCCTGCAGGCAGCGAGCGGCATGCCCAGCGCACTTGTGGACTGGAACAACAACTATGCCGATGATCCCGAACGGTTTGTCTTGTTCCACTGCGGTAACTTTGCCAAGGCAATCTACCAGAACGAATCATGCAGCCCGGCCATTAATTATCCGCCAATTTTAGCCTCGACCTTGGGGCAGGAGCATACCTACGGATCCATTGATGGCAAGGTAAAGCCCGGCAAGGCCACCTTTGCCCGGATTACGACTGACGATCTGACCGGGACAATCAGGGCTTATTGTGCCGAAGGTGTCATTACCGATGATCCCCTTGCCACTTTTGGTTCCTGGGGAGTGGTGAATGTACCGGGGCTGCAGGATTTAATGCGCTTTATCTGTGAAAATGGGTTTGAACACCATGTGGCCATTACCTTGGACAGTGCTGCCGATGCTTTGGCAGAGGCATTAGGCAAGTATCTGGGATGGGATGTGTACCGTCACCGCTGAGGAGGGATTTGCTTGAAAAAGCTTGTGGCGATCTATACTGGGCAGGGATTGGCGGAACCGCTGCAAAAGCTGATTCAATCAGAGCTTCCCGGGCTTTGGCTGGTCAACATAATCGATGACGGGATCATCCATGATGTGATCAAAGCCGGCGGCGTGACCAATCCGGTTAGAAGGCGGTTGATCAAGTACTATCAGATAGCGGTGGAAATCGGTGCCGATCTGATTCTCAACACCTGTTCGTCCGTGGGCGAAGTGGTTGATCTGGGAAGGGCGCTGATTGATGTCCCCATTGTGAAAATCGATGAGCCAATGGCCAAACATGCGGCCGCCAACTACCAGAGAATAGGGGTCGTTGCCACTTTGCCGACGACGCTTGAGCCCACTGCCAGGCTTGTGCAAGCTCAGGCACAGACTTTGGGAAAAGACATCACGATTATTGACGGGTTGGCTGAAGGCGCTTACCATGCCCTGATCAACGGCCGGGCGGATGAACATGATCAGCTGATTATGGAAGTCGGCCGCCGGTTGGCGGAACAGGTAGACTGTATTGTCCTGGCCCAGGCTTCGATGATGCGGATGCAGCAGAAGCTGGCGGAAACGGCGAACGTGACTGTCCTGTCCAGCCCGCCCCTATGTGTCGCCCACCTCAAAACCATGCTGGAGCGTGGAATATGATGTCAGGCCACAACGTCAGTTACCTGGAACACATGGCGCGGCAGATCCGCCGTGACATCATCACCATGATTTATGAGGCGGGAGACGGGCACCCGGGACCCAGCCTGTCCTGTGCCGATCTTGTCACTGCACTCTATTTTGCAGTTATGGAAGTGGATCCAGCCAATCCCCATTGGCCCCGGCGCGACCGCTTGATTCTATCCAAGGGCCACGCCTGTCCTGCTGTTTATGCCGCATTAGCCAGGAAAGGCTATTTTGATCCTGCCGAACTGCCGCGGCTCCGCACTCTTGGCGGGATGCTCCAAGGCCATCCCGACATGCTTAAGACTCCCGGCATTGATTTTACCTCTGGTTCTTTAGGAAACGGGATCAGTATCGGGCTGGGAATTGCCCTTGCCGCCAGGATTAACGGCCTGGAATACTACACATATGTGATTACCGGCGATGGAGAGCTGCAGGAAGGAATCATTTGGGAAGCGGCTATGGCCGCCAAGCATTACCAGGTGGGCAATCTGATCGTCTTTGTCGATTACAACGGAATTCAAAGCGGAGGCAGGATAGCAGAAATTAGCGGCCTGGAGCCAGTTATCCCCAAGTTTGAAGCCTTTGGGTGGCACTGCCAGGAGATTGACGGCCACAACTTCACCGAGATTTTGTCGGCAGTGGCCAACGCCAAAGCCACGCCCGCCATTCCTTCCGTAATTGTCGCCCATACTGTCAAGGGCAAAGGCATCTCATTTATTGAAAACAATAATGCCTGGCACAAAAGGGTTCCGGACAAGGCAGAGTGGGAGCAGGCATTGCAGGAGCTGGGGGCTGAACCATGATCAAGTATGCATCTACGAGAGCGGCTTTTATCGACAGCCTGACAGAGTTGGCGGGCAGTAATCCCAAAACTGTCCTTGTCTGCGCCGATTCAGCCAAAGTGATCTGGGCCGATGGGTTCAAGGAGAGATTCCCGGAGCGGTTCATTGATGTGGGCATTGCGGAGCAAAACGCCGTGGCCTGCGCAGCCGGATTGGCATCATGCGGCTTGATACCGTTTGTCGCCACCTATGCCGGGTTTATCACCATGAGGGCTTGTGAGCAAGTACGGACTTTTGTGGCGTATCCCAACTTAAACGTAAAAATGGTGGGGGCAAACGGCGGGATTGGAGCCGGTGAACGGGAAGGTGTCACACACCAGTTCTTCGAAGACCTGGGAATTTTGCGGGCTATTCCCGGTATTACCATTGTGGTGCCGGCGGATGCCTCCCAGGTGGGCAAAGCCGTTAAGGCTGTGGCCAATATCCCGGGGCCGGCGTATGTGCGGATCGGCAGTGGGCGAGATCCAGTTGCCCTGGATGCGGATCTCCCATTTGAGCTGGGTAAAACCAGGGTTCTTAAAGCTTTTGGGGACGATGTGGCCATCTTTACCAACGGGCATGCCATCCCCAGAGCCTTGGCGGGAGCAGAGGAACTGAGCAAGGCGGGAATCAAGGCCACTGTGGTTGAGGTCCATACCTTGAAGCCCTTGGAGACTGAAGCCATAGCAGAGATTCTTGCGAAAACAGGTGCAGCGGTTACGGTGGAAGACCATAGTATTATCGGAGGCTTGGGCAGCGCCATCGCCGAAGTGATTGCTGAACAGGTCCCAGTGCCCTTGGCCAGGATCGGGCTGCGGGATCGGTTCCCTGAATCAGGGCCGGCGGAACAGCTGATGGATGCTTATGGGTTGAGTGTTGGCGATATCACTGCTGCGTGCAGGCAAGTATTGGCCAGAAAGGAAGGTCGGCATGGGTAACGGCTACTTTCAGCGGGTGGCACAGCAGAGCCCTACCAGATTATGGATCAACAATCCAACCAGGGAGGAAGCGAAGAAAGCTATTGCAGCCGGAGCCATCAGCTGTACCACCAACCCTACTTATGCAGCCAAGATGCTGCAGTCCGAATCGGAAAGAGACGCAGTGATTGCTGTTATTGATCAGGTTATAAAGGCCAAAAGTGACGACTCAGAGGCGGCTGCCCAGATCCAGAGGCTGGCAATCAAGCCGCTGGTGGAGATCTTTCGACCGCTTCATACAGCCAAACAGCGGCAGGGTTTTGTCTCAGTACAGGGCGACCCCTTTGCTGAAGATGATTACACCAATATTATCGATGCCGCCTTGGCCGACCGGGGATTGGGTGAAAACGTGATTGCCAAAATCCCCGTCACAGCGGCAGGTTTAAAGGCCATCGAATACCTGATTGGTGAGGATGTGCCCATTATTGCCACAGAGGTGATGGCCATCTCCCAAGCCATCACTGTTTGTAAGCTGTATGAACGGGCCTGTGAGAAGTTAAATAAACGGCCGCCGTTTTATGTCACCCATATCACCGGAATTCTCGATGAATATCTGCACAATTTGGCCCGGCAGGAGCAGATCGGTATAGCCAAAGATATTCTCTGGCAGGCGGGGACTATTGTGGCCCGCAAGCAGTACAGGATACTGAAACAGCGGGGCTTTAACGCAACCATGCTGGGGGGTGGGGCCAGAGGGCTGCACCACTTTACAGAAATGGTTGGCGGTGACATCCATGTCACCATCAATTGGCGGGGAGCTGCGGATGAGCTTCTCAGCCAGGATCCGCCGGTGGTTTACCGCATGGATACGCCGGTTCCCGACTATGCCGTCAGGGAACTGCTGCGCATTCCCGCATTCAAGATGGCCTTTGCAGAAGACGGCCTTGCTGTGGAGGAGTATGCCGATTTTGGGCCGGTGCGCTATTTCAGGGATAGCTTTGAAGCAGGCTGGAGCGCTTTGCTGACAGTCATTGACGAAAGGCGCCGGGCTGGAAGCGGCTGAAGCTTTGACGAAAGGAGTGGGCTTGTTGGCGATGGCAGACAACAAATACCACAAGCGTTTGGAGGAGCAGAAGACAGTGGAGATGCTGCCCGGCATCTTCAGGACCACCCTTGCTTACAATGATCAGCTGATGCTGTGCCATTTTTACATGAAAAAAGGGGCTGCGATCCCTCTTCACAGCCATGAAGCTGTTCAAAACGGATACGTGATCAAAGGCAAGGTGCGCTTCTTTACCAAGGATGGAACTGACATCATTGCCAAACCCGGGTCTGGCTATGTTTTTGGCTCATACGAGGAACACGGCTCGGAAGTGCTTGAGGACACAGAATTGATCGAGTGCTTTACTCCGATGCGCCAAGAGTACATCGATTGAGGTGCGGTAGGTGGATAACAGCTTAAACGATGCGGCGAAAAAGTACTTCACCCCTTATAAACTTGGGCGGCCGGTTTTGACAGGTTCCGGCAGGGCTGGAGATTTTGATGCCCTGGCCGTGGACTGCCCCTTTGTTTTTTACCATAACAGCCGGTTTTACATGCTCTATGTCGGCTTTGACGGGTTCGGGTACCAGACAGGCTTGGCTGTCAGCGGTGATCTTGTAAACTGGGAGCGCAAAGGGCCGATCTTGAGAAGGGAAGAGCATGTGGGCTGGGATCGGGTTGGAGCTGCGGGCACCTGGATTCTGAAAAACACCAACTCTATTTGGGAGCTGCCCGCTCTGCAGAAAGTGGGCGGCAGATACTGGATGGTGTACCATTCGTATCCAGAAGCAGGATACGAAGCAGGGCCTGCCCAGATTGGCCTGGCCTGGAGTGAGGATCCGGAACTGATGCAGTGGCACCGCCTGCCGGAACCCGTCTTTTCCTGGAAAGACGGGGCGGATTGGGAAAACGGCGGGCTTTACAAAGCGTGTCTGCTTTGGGAAAACGATCGCTATTATCTTTTTTATAACGCCAAAAATGCCAAGCCCAGAGGCTGGGTCGAGCAGATCGGCGTGGCAGTCTCCACCGATTTGAACAACTGGCAGCGTTATGAGGGAAACCCGATTGTCCGGGTGTCGGAAGGCCGGTGGGACAGCCAGTTTTGCGCCGACCCTTATGTGGTGAAAGACAAGGGCCGCTGGCTGATGTTCTACTATGGGTTTAACCGGAAGCATGCCCAGGACGGGCTTGCCTTTTCCCGCAATCTTTACGACTGGACAAAATTACCGGAGCCGATCCTGGCCAACGGCAAAGAGGGCGAAATTGACCATTCTTTTGCCCATAAACCCTCCATTCTTTATCACAACGGCACCCTGTACCATTTCTACTGTGCATGCCGCAAGTACAGGGAAGGCGATCCGGCAAAGAGCCTTTGGGATGAATTCCGAACCATCACCTTTGCCGCTTCTCGGCCCATCAAATGAGAAACCGCGGCCTTGAACGTCTGTAATCACAAATGAAGGAAGTGATCTGCTTGGCTAACCTGAAGCTGCTGGCTGAAAAGGCGGTTCAAACACGAATCGCCATTTTGCAGATGATCTACCAGGGAAAAGGGGGGCATATCGGAGGAGCCCTTTCATGCACTGATATTCTTGTAACACTCTATTATACCGTTATGCGCATTGATCCCAAAAACCCCGGCTGGGAAGGCCGGGATCGGTTTGTCTTGAGCAAAGGCCACAGTGTGGAAGGTTTGTATGCTATTCTGGCAGATCTGGGGTTCATCCCCCGGGCGGAGCTGGACTCTTACCGCGGGTTTGGTTCGCGCCTGATCGGCCACCCCAGCAACAAGGTGCCGGGAATTGAGGTCAATACCGGTGCCTTGGGACACGGTTTGTCGGTGGGTGTCGGCATGGCACTTGCGGGAAAGATGGATCAAAAAGACCACAAAGTGTATGTCCTGATGGGTGACGGCGAGCTGGCGGAAGGTTCGGTTTGGGAAGCGGCGATGGCCGGCAGCCATTACAAGCTGGATAATCTAATCGGGATTGTTGACCGCAACCGGCTCCAGATTGGCGGCAGTACTGAAGATGTAATGGCGCTGGAGGATTTGAAAGCGAAATGGCAGGCCTTTGGCTGGGAAGCCCTGGAGGTCGACGGGCATGATTTCAACAGCCTGGTGGAACTGGCCAAGCTGCCGATCGTGCCGGGAAAGCCGCATATGATCATCGCCAACACCATCAAGGGCAAAGGGATATCTTTCATGGAAAACGAAGTTGGGTGGCATCACAGAGTCCCCAACGAGGAAGAGTATGCCCAGGCACTGCAGGAACTGGAGCTGAGGATGGGAGCGTTTTAGATATGATAAAGAAGAATCAAGTACCATGCAGAAAGGCTTTTACCGAGACACTGCTGGAATTGGCCAGAGAAGACCGGGATATCATTGCCTTGACCAGCGATGCCAGGGGTTCTGTAACTTTGGAACAGTTTGCCCGGGAACTGCCGGAGCAGTTCGTGGAGGTAGGGATTGCCGAGCAGAATCTCGTCGGGATCGCCGCCGGTTTGGCCGCCTGCGGCAAAAAACCTTTTGTGTGCGGCCCTGCCTGTTTTCTTTCCGCCCGCAGCCTGGAACAGGTGAAGGTTGATGCGGCCTACAGCGATATGAATGTGAAAATCATTGCTGTCAGCGGCGGAGTGAGCTACGGCCCGCTCGGCTCGACTCATCACGCTGTTCATGATCTGGCGGTGATGCGGGCAATACCAAACCTGACAGTGATACTTCCCTGTGATGTGCATCAAACCCGGGCCATGACGAAACTTCTGGCGGAGTATGAGGGTCCCGTTTATGTGCGGATGGGCCGCGGCGCGGTTGCCGATGTCTATCGGGAAAACGATGCCCCCTTTGCAATTGGGCGGGCCAATGTCCTGCTCAACGGCGGCGATCTGACAATCATTGCCACCGGCGAGATGGTGAGGCCGGCTCTGGATGCAGGCCTGATCTTGAAGCAGCAAGGTGTAAAAACCCGGGTGATTGACATGCATACCATTAAACCGCTGGATCAGGAGGCAGTACTGCAGGCTGCCTGCGATACGGGAAATCTGATCACCGTTGAAGAACACAGTGTCCACGGCGGGCTTGGAGCAGCCGTGGCAGAGTTGGTAACCCAAAACTTCCCAGTGAGGATGCGGATTATGGGCATTCCTGACGAGCCCGCCATTACAGGCGATCCTGCCCAAATTCTCAAGTATTACCGGATGACGGCAGAGGATATTGCAGAGGCGGCGCTGGCAATGCTGGACTAGTTCTGCATGCTTGAAAGGAGACAAGATGATGAGCTTACAGTGGTGTCATGAGTCGGATCACTTATACAGCGGAACAGAACTGATTGGAGAACTGCTTCTGGACATCTCTTCAGGGGTGATTCTGCATAACAGTGCCGTTGAACAGGTCAAGCCTGGTGTGTTCAAGATCAGCAAGACGTTTTTGGCCACAGAACAAACCGATTTTTTCCGGCTGGTCTTGGATTTCAAGGCCCATTACGGGATGAACTGGGCCATGATTCCTGCTGTGAGTTACAACGGGAATAATTGGGGCAGGGGCAGTGAGCCAAAGGGGTTTGTTACCGACGGCAAGCCCTGGTCCTTCTCCTACAGCAGGGCGTCTGTTGCCGGAGCCACATACTCCGAAGGACCTCGCTGGTCTGTTGGCTTGTTCGGCGACCTAAACGGCACTGACGCCCCATTTTCATGTTCGGTGGTGCCAAGCGGTGAATACACAGTTCACCGTTTGATTTGGCCTGAGGAAGAAGGGCCCAGCACCTATTTTCAAAAGAACAGGTACCAAGAGGCATTTCAACGCCGGATCAGCCTGGCAGCCGGGGCTGAATTCAGGATTTGCATTTATCTGGTAACAGCCGCTGTCCAGAAAGAAAAGCTGTCGTACACCCACCTGCTGGATTTTGCCTGGGATCTGAATTACCATCGGCAGAAACCATGGTATACCCCGGAAGAGCTGTGGCGTCTGGGGATTCACTATGCCAAGCACAGCCTGTATGTGGAGGATGGCATTTACCGCGGGTTTTCCAAGGGCTTGCGTTGGTATGGCGACCAATGGAAACTGCGTCCCACCGGAAAGTATGTGGTGGGCTGGACCGGGCAGAACATTTCTTTGGCCAATTCCATGATCTACAGCTATATCCGAAGCGACAGCGAAGAAGACCTGCAGATCGGGCTGAATACTTTGGATACTTGGACGGCCCATGCCCGGCTGGAGAACGGCTTAATTCAGTGCCTGTTCGATCCTCTTTTAGATGGGGATGATCAACGCAGTGTGAATGATGCCTGCAACTTGTCGGACGCAGCGGAAAACTTCTTCGAAGCATGGGAGCTGCTGGGCCGGATTGAGATTGACCATAACAGAGAGCTGTATAAGGAGACAGCCCTGGGAATTTGCGATTTTGCCGCAGAGCATCAAGCCTCGGACGGGAGGTTCGGCAAATCCTGGGACAATGCCGGGGAATGTGTCGATTCCAACGGAACCATCGGCTGTTATTTGGTACTGCCGCTTCTGAAGGCCTATCAAATCACCGGGGATCAAAAATATCTCACAAGCGCACGGCGGGGCTATGAGTATTATATTGCCGGATTCCTCAGGGACGGGTACACTACAGCAGGAGCGCTGGACACCTATTGTATCGATAAGGAATCGGCAATCCCTTTGCTCAGGAGCAGTATGCGCTTGTACGATCTGACTAAGGAAGAGCGCTACCTGGAACTTGCGGAGCTGGTTTCCTATTATCTTGCCAGCTGGCAGTGGCATTACACCACACCGTTCCCGGAAGGCACTCCCCTTAATGAGATGGGTTACGACACCTTCGGCGGGACTTCCGTGTCCGCGCAGCACCACCATATTGATCCCTTTGCCCTGGTTTTTCTGGAAGACTGGTTTAGGCTTGCGGAATTGACTGGCAGGGAGATCTGGCGCCGGCGGGCTATGGCAGTCTGGGCCAATGCTTCCATGGGAATCTCCGACGGCACGCTGGTTGTCAATGGGGTTGTGAGGCCCATTGGTAGCCAGGATGAAGGATATTTCCATACTTACTGGGGAGCGCCCAACGAGACTACAGGCGATCCCATGGGCAATGTCAGCTATTGGCTGGTGGCCTGGCCCACCGCATTTCGGCTGCAGGCCTTGCGCCGTCTGGCCGATTGGCGGCAGCTGACAGATTAAGGGAGGGGTACGGCATGAAGTACCAGATGCAGCATGTCCAAAACTGGGAGGAAACCAAGGCCCGCTTTACCGCCTGGTGGCAGGGGAAGAACATCGACCGGCCGCTGATGAAAGTCGTTGCCAGGCTGGAGCGGCCCGTCGAGGAGCTGGAACCATCCTGGAAGGCGAAGACCTTCGTGGACAAACACCTGGAAGTGGAGCGGAAGGTAGTCAATATGCGCAACTACTGTCGCACCCACAGGTTTTATGCCGAGGCTTTCCCTTCCCTGGACATCAATATTGGAGCCGGTTCATTCGCAGTTTACCTGGGATTGGAGCCCAAGTTTGACCAAAACACGGTCTGGTTCCCGGAATGCATTGATGACTGGGATACATGGGGAGACTTCCGTTTTGATCCGGACAATCACTGGTGGCAGCGGCATTACCAGGCGGTTGAAAAAGCGGTGGAGCTTGCTCAAGGCGGCTATTTGGTCAACATTCCCGATATCATCGAGAACTTGGATATTCTAGCTGCAATGCGCGGCGCCCAGAACCTGTGCTTCGATTTGATCGACCAGCCAGAGGTGGTCAAAGCCCGCCTTGATCAGCTGGATGAGGTGTATTTCGAATACTATGACCGGTTTTACGAACTGGTGATGACAGAGGACGGGGGCAGCAGCTATACCACATTCAGCATTTGGGGCCCGGGCCGGACAGCCAAGATCCAGTGTGATTTTTCCGCCATGATTTCCCCCGCCCACTTTCGGGAGTTTGTCCTGCCTTCCTTGAGAAAACAGTGCCGCAACCTTGATTTTTCCCTATACCACCTGGACGGGCCCGATGCGGTCAAACACGTGCCGGCGCTGATGGAGATCGAGGAGCTGAACGCTCTGCAGTGGACGCCCGGAGCAGGGCAGCCCGACGGCGGCAGCTCCCAGTGGTTCCCCGTTTACGACCAGGTGATCGCCGCCGGCAAGTCTTTGTGGATCATGTTTTCCGGCAAAGAAGGCAGGTATGATGACTGGGTGGAAGCCGCCGACCGGATCGTTAAACGCTACGGCCCGGAAAAGCTCTACTTCCTTTTCCCGGAGATGTCGGAAAAGGAAGCGGAGGCGTTGATGGCCAAAGCCGAGCGTGATTGGGTGAGATAGGCAGAGGTGGTGTGAGATTGTATACTGGTTTTATCGGAGTGATCGCTGATGATTTGACCGGCGCCATGGATGCGGGGATGCAGCTTTTGGCCAAAAATGTGCAGATCCGCACTGCTTTGACCGTCGACGATCTGGATGCAGTCGTCGCCGGGGCCGACGTGGTGGTGGCCAATACCCAAAGCCGCAACATCGATCCCCGGATCGCTCACGGGCAGGTCAAAGCGGCGCTGGGGAAGCTTCTCGCCGGCGGGTGCCGGGCTTGGTACAAGAAAATTGATTCGACCTTAAGGGGCAATATCGGAGCTGAGCTGAGGGCTGCCCTGGAGAGCGGGATCTTTGCTCTGGTGATCGTGGCGCCGGCTTTGCCTTTCAATAAAAGGACGACGGTCAACGGGGTCCACTATGTCGACGGTGTGAGGCTCGCCGAAATAGAGCTGGCCAAGGATCCCTTCGCACCCATAGCTTGTTCGGAGGTGGGGGAGATCATCAGGAACCAGTTTGAGGTGCCGGTAGGGCATTTGGATCTGTCGGCAGTGCGGCAGGGAGGCGCTGTGCTGAGGAAAAAGGCCGAAGAATACTTGGCCGCCGGAATCAGGGTGCTTGCCGCAGACGCCGAAGAAGAACAGGATCTGCAGAATATCGCCGCCGCGGCGGGTCTGCTGTCCGGAAAAACCCTTCTGTGCGGCTCGGCGGGATTGTTCCAGCATTTTGACAGGGCTTATCCCATCCCAGGCAGAAGCGGGGAGCCAAGGGCTGACATTGCCCTTGAGGAACTGCCGGTATTGGTGCTGTCGGGAAGCCCCGCCCAGATGTCCAAAAGGCAGATACGTTACGCCGAAGTCAGGCGCGACGGCACGGTTGTGATCCGCTGTGATGTCACAGCCGCGCCGGAAGCGGAACTCACAGGCAGTATGCAAAGGGTGGCCGAGATTGTTGTGAACCACCTGCGGGCGGGTAAAAACGTAGTCCTGGATGCGGCCGGGGAGAGTAAAGAGTCCATTCTCCTGCAGTCCTGGGGCGACCGCGGACGGCTCGATCACTACAGCGCGCTGGTGCAGAAACTGGTGAGGGACACGGCGTCCGCAGCGGCGCAGGCAGGAATCTCCGCTCTTGTCCTCTTCGGCGGCGACACCGCCGTGTCGGCATTGAAGGGTCTGGGGGGACAGGGCATAGAAATCATTGGAGAGGTGGAGCCCTATATTCCCCTGGGCAGGCTGATTGGAGGGGCTTACTCCGGTTTGCCCGTGGTCACCAAAGCCGGCGGGTTCGGCGGTGAAAAGTCCCTGATCCGAATCCTGGCGGAGCTGAGTTCATTGAAGGCCGGAGCACAGCAAAGGAGACAGCGGCATGATGAGTGATCAATCGATGATGGCAAAACTGACGGAACAGGCGGCAGCCAAAGGCAGGCCGATCGTGGCCATATCCACCGGCGATCCTTCCGGGATCGGGCCGGAGATTTCCGTGTCGGCGCTTCAGCATGAAGAGGTTTACCGGATCTGCCGCCCGTTTTTAATCGGCGATCTGGCTGTATTTGCGGCCGTGGGCTTGAAGGGGTGGAACCTCAACCCGTCCGAGCGGGTTGCCGACATGCAGTTCCGTTTTGGCACCATTGATCTCTTGAACATGAACCTGCTTGAGTGTGCCCCGCCTCTGGGTGTGGTCAATGCCAGATCCGGCCAGGCATCGTTCCAGTATGTGAAAAAAGCCATTGAGCTGGCCATGGCCAAAGAAGTGGACGCCACGGTTACGGGCCCGATCAGCAAAGAAGCGATCAACCTGGCCGGGCACCGGTTTTCCGGGCACACGGAGATCTACGCCCGTTACACCGGCGCCAAAGACTATGCCATGGTTCTGGCCCACGAGCATTTTCGGGTGATCCATGTTTCCACCCATGTGTCGCTGCGCCGGGCCTGCGATATGGTGAAAAAGGACCGGGTGTTGAAGGTGATTCAGATCGCTGACCAGGCCTGCCGCCGGCTGGGCATTGCCAAGCCCAGGATCGCGGTGGCAGGTTTGAATCCCCATGCAGGGGAAAACGGCCTTTTCGGCACGGAGGAAATCACGGAGATCATCCCGGCGGTGGCCGCGGCCCGGGAACAGGGCTTGGACGTGGACGGTCCCATTCCGCCGGACACCGTGTTTCCGAAACTGAACGGCGGGCTGTACGACATCTGTGTCTGCATGTACCATGACCAGGGGCACATCCCCACGAAACTTTTGGGGTTCGCCTGGGATCCGGCCCAAGAAAAGTGGCAGGCGGTGAGCGGCGTCAACATCACCATGGGCCTGCCGGTTGTCCGGGTTTCGGTGGATCACGGCACCGCCTATGACATCGCCGGCAAGGGTGTGGCGTCGGAGCGTTCGATGGTCAGCGCCATTGCCTACGCGGTGCAGCTTGCTCTGAACCGTTGAGCAGTCGATAAACTACTGGGAGATGATGGCATGAAACTGTGCCGGGGGATTACAGCGGCGATTGTGACGCCGTTTACCAAAAGTGAAGCCCTCGATTGCCGGGAACTGCGCCGGCATGTCCGCCGCACGCTGGAGGCTGGGGTGCACGGGATTTTCTGCCTGGGGACCAACGGCGAGTTCTATGCCCTCAGCGAAAGGGAGAAATACCGGGTGGTGGAGACGGTGGTCGACGAAGCCGACGGACGGGTCCCGGTTTACGCCGGGTCCGGGGAGATTGCGACCCGGACGGTGATCCGGCTGACCAAACGGTTTAGAAAACTGGGGGCCGATGCCGTTTCCATTGTCACGCCTTATTTCATTCACCCCACCCAGCACGAGCTGTACCACCACTATGCCAGAATTGCGGTGGAAACAGAGTTTCCCATCATTCTCTACAACATCCCCATGCGGACCAATGTGAAACTGGAGCCGGAAACAGTGACGGCATTGGCCGCCGGGTTTGAGAATATCATCGGTATTAAGGACTCCAGCGGCGATCTCCGGCTTACCCGGGCTTATATTGAACAAACACCGGATCGGTTTGCTGTCATGGGAGGCAACGACGGCTTGATCCTCGACACCCTGCTTTTGGGCGGGACGGGAGCGATCGCTGCCACAGCCAATGTGATTCCGGAAATCCTGGTGAATATCTATCAGGCTTTCCTGGAAGGGGACCTGGAAAAAGCCCGGATGTGGCAGGAGCGGGTGGCGCCTTTGCGGCAGGATTTCAAGCTTGGGACTGCCCCCGGGGTGATCAAGGTGCAGGCGAACCAACGCGGGTACCCGGTCGGCCCCAGCCGGATGCCGATTTTGTTCGATGATCCGGAGGCAGATGCCGTTATCGCTGAAAACTTGACGAAGTTCTACGGCCGCTGAAAGAATAACCGGGAATGGAGTGGGCAAATATGGACCAAACAGAGCAAGGACTGCGTTTCCGCCAGATCCATCTGGATTTTCACACCAGCGAAGCGATCACCGGGGTTGCAGCCAAATTTGACGCCGAGGAATTTGCGTCAGTCCTGGAGCAGGCGAGAGTCAACTCGATCACCTGCTTCGCCCGCTGTCACCACGGCTGGCTGTATTATGACTCAAAGAAGTTTCCCGAGCGGATTCATCCCCATCTGGCAAACCGCAACCTGCTCAAAGAACAGATCGAGGCCTGCCACCGGCGCAAGATCAGAGTGCCTGTATATATCACGGTCCAATGGGATCACTACACAGCGGTGCGGCATCCGGAATGGCTGGTGGTTACAGCCGACGGCCGGTTTTCCGGCACTCCCCCTTTTGAGCCGGGATTTTACCGCAACCTTTGCCTTAATTCACCCTACCGCGAACTCGTGAAAGAGATTACGGCCGAGGTTTTGGAGACTCTGCCCGTGGACGGGTTGTTCTTTGACATAGTCATTGTGCGGGAATGTGCCTGCAGGCACTGCATCGACGGCATGAAAAGGCAAGGCATGGATCCGGCGAACAGGGAAGACCGGCTGCGGTATGCCGTACAGACCCTGAACCAGTTCAAACTGGAAATGGCGGAATTTGTCCGTTCGTTCAACCGGAACTGTTCAATCTTTTATAACGCTGGCCATATCGGGCCGTTGATCCGCGAGTCCATGCCGGCGTACACCCACCTTGAACTGGAGTCGCTGCCCAGCGGCGGCTGGGGTTATCTGCACTTCCCGCTGACCATGAGGTATGCCCGTACGTTGGGTTTGGACTGTCTGTCCCATACCGGCAGATTTCACACGTCGTGGGGAGACTTTCATTCCTTTAAAAACACGGCGGCGTTGGAGTTCGAGTGTTTTCACATGCTTGCCTTGAACGCGAAGTGCCTGATTGGCGATCAGCTTCACCCTGACGGCGAGATCAGCAGGCCTGTGTACGAGCTGATCGGTTCGGTGTACCGCCAGGTCGAGCAGAAAGAACCTTGGTGCCGGGGGGCAAAAGCTGTCACCGACATGGCGGTTTTCAATACCGAAGAGTTCGACGGCAAACAAGTTTCGCCGCCGACTGCCGGGGCGCTGCGAATGCTGCAGGAAGCCGGCCATCAGTTCGACATTGTCGACAGCCGCAGCGATTTCTCCCAGTACAAGCTGCTGATTCTGCCGGATCTAGTGGCAGTCGATGATCAGCTGGAGCAGAAGCTGGAAGAGTACCTTGCCGCAGGCGGCAGGATGATCGCGTCGGCGTTCTCGGGCCTGGATGCCGGCAAGAGCGAGTTCAGGCTCAAGCCCCTCGGAGTCAGGCTGAGGCAGCCTCTGCGCCGGGACAGCGGCGGCGATCTGGCGGCGGGCAGGCTCGCTGAAGGCAACGACCATGCTGAGTATATCGTGGCAAAAGGGGCTCTGGGAAAGGGCTTGCCCGAGACCGAACATGTGATGTACCTCAAAGGCCTGGAGGTCGCTGCGGCCGACGGCGCCGAAGTGCTCATCGATACTGTCGCCTCGTATTTTGACCGGACCTGGGAGCATTTTTGTTCCCACCGGCACACTCCTTCCTCCGGCCGGATCGACTATCCGGCGGTGGTTCGGCGCGGCGGGGCGATCTATTTCGCCCATCCGGTTTTCACCCAGTATCACATCAATGGACCGCGGTGGTGCAAGATCCTGGTCCTGAACGCGATCGATCTGCTGCTGCCGGATCCTGTCTTAAGGCACAGCGGCCCGTCTTCCCTGGTTGCGGCCGTCAACGAGCAGGCCCACGCCGGCCGGTGGGTGGTTCATCTGCTGCATTACATTCCGGAACGGCGCTGCCGGGAAATTGACGTTGTCGAAGATGTAATCTCCCTCTACGATGTCACCGTCTCGATCCGGGCGCCGCAAAAAGTGGCCTCGGTCCGCTGCGTACCGTCGGGGGAGCCGATCCGTTTCCAGGAACGGGATGGGCGCGCCGAATTTGTGGTGCCGAAGATTGACGGCCACCAAATGGTGGAAGTGAACTTTTGATATATAAGTGAAATATTAGCCGTTCGTAAATAATGTTACCTAAAACGTTTAGGCACCCGTTTTGGAAGTTGTGAAAACCGCAGGCGAGGGGGTGACGCTTCCAGACCCGTCATTGCTGTGAACTCATTGTCAACTCTATGGGACTAGAAAGAGTGGAGGGTTGATATGAAGGAAAAATTGGTGTTCACAATTCTTGCCTGCTTGTTGGTCTGTATGGTGGCTGTACCCGGCCTTGCCGCGGCTGAAGGCATTCCCTTTGCTGTGGACAGCCCGCTTGGCTTTGCAATCGTTGACATTCTTGGCCAGAATGGCATTACCGGAGGCGGCAACGGGAAATCTGTCGTGGTGACAAATCTGAGCGAACTCCGCACTTACGCCGCCAGTCCCGAACCGCTGACGATTTTTGTCAAAGGTACGATCGCAGGGTCGAGCGATGTCAACGTCACATCCAACAAGACCATCATTGGCCTGGACGATGACGCTACCCTGCAGTGGGTGGGCATCTCGGCGAACGGTGCCCACAATATCATCATCCGGAATCTGAGGATCGCCGATGTGCGCAGTTCATCCGACGCAGTCGCCCTGCGCAACTGTCACCATGTCTGGATCGATCACTGTGAACTGGCGTCGGCCCCTGATGGGTTGTTAGATTTCACGATCGGATCTGATTACCTGACCGTATCATGGACGATCTTCAGAGACCATGACAAGGTTTCGCTGTTGAACTCCGGCACAAACCATTGGGAAGATCATGGAAAGAACAAAGGCACATTCTATTTCAACTGGTTTTTGAACACGAACCAGCGCAACCCCAGAATCGGGTATGGTCTTGGGCATATCTTCAACAACTACTACTCGAACGTAACCAGTTATGCCATCGGCACACATACCAGGGCCAAGATTCTGGCGGAAAACAACTACTTCTCCAATACCAACAACCCGTTCAGCCAAATGTACAACAACAATGAATGGGATGCCAACTATGGAGACATCGAGGGTATCGGCAATATTTTCGAGAATTCGCGGGGGAATATGACCGGTACCGGAAGATCCTTTGATCCCGGTTATTATTATGACTATGGTTGTGCCTTGATCGACGCCGCGTTCGTTCCCGCATATGTGGAGGCGAAGGCAGGCCCGGGCGCCGAGTTCAGCCATCTCGCAATCCCGGTGCCGGGCAACGGCGCGGTTGATGTCGCCGATGGGAACCCGGAATTGATGTGGGTGGATACCCGCGAAATCAAGGCATGGCAGGTTTACTTCGGCAAACAGACTGATTTCGGCTATAAGGCTACTGTCACCGCACCCAGCTTCAATCCCAGGAGCCTGGAGCCTGACACGGTGTATTTCTGGCGTGTGGATGCGGAAACAGAGGAAGGAACCGTCAAAGGCGAACTGTGGCGGTTCAGGACTGCTCCAGCCCAGGCTTCAAAACCGGCTCCGGCGCACGGCAGTGTCGCCATGCCTTTCGAGCAGCTCAATGCCGCAGCTGTCAAACCGGTGGAATTGAGCTGGGTGCCTGGCCTGAATGCTGTTGCTCATGATGTTTACCTTGGCACAGATCCTGCGCCGGGGGCTGATGACTACCGGGGCAGGGTGGAAACAACTGTGTTTGCCCCCGGGCGGCTGCAGCTCGGCGCCGCATATTTCTGGCGCGTGGATACTGTGCTTGCCGACGGTACCGTCGTACCGGGAGAAACCTGGAGCTTTGAACTGCCTGTCGCTTACGCCAAGGCAGGAAGAATCGAAGCGGAAAACATGGTGGTCGGCGGGCGCTATTTCAAAGAGCACCATCCCGGCCGCGGCGGCGCCTTCATCGCATCCAACGAGTGGGTGATGAAGATCGAAGCCGGCGCAGGCAGTCTCAGCGCCGTCTGGGATGATCCGGACGCAGTCTGCGACATCACCGTCGCCTACCTGGATCAAAGCACCGGCCGGGGTGTGATCGCGCTGTATGTCAACGACGATTTGATTGAGCGTTTTACAGCCGACAAGAATACGAACAGGATCGAAAAATACAAGATCGCGGGCGTTCAATTGAGAACCGGAGATGAAATCCGGATTGAGGCGCGCAGTGAATCCAACATGCTGACCAGGATCGATTACCTGGATATCGAAATCAAGGGTCAGTAATCCAGCGGTCTTCGATTTCAGCCAATTGGAATACGTAGCCGTCGCCGCCGTCCCGGAGGTTGGTGGCTTTTATTCTCACATATCTGGCGGCAACCGGTTCAAAAGCGTGCACCTGAACTTGCGCGTCGGGATGCGGCGCATCGGTCACAGTGCAGACTGTTGTCCAGAATTCATCACTCGCGTCTTCCTGTTCCCGGGCCTTGTCGTCTGTGGAAACCTGGATTACATAGTCGATCGGGAAGTAGTTTTCGGCATTGCTGCCGTCCGGGCGGGGATAAAGATCGAATTGAGCGAGGGTATATACTTTGCCGAGATCGATCTTAATCCACTGGGTTGAATTCTCTCTGGCGATTTCAGGGTAAAAGTAGCGGATTGCGCTGCTCCAACCGCGGATCGGGGTTCCCTCGTCAAACTCCCGCATACCGTCGGTAACGTATTCTGCAAACCAGCCAAAAGCTTCGACAGAGATCGAGGGCTTTACCGGAGCACCCTTGGCCAGGTTCACTTTTTCCTGGGCGCCGGCTGTGGAAAAGATCAGAAGAAGAAACATTAAAAAAGCAGTCAGAGTCCAAATTGCTTTTTTCATAAACACACCTCCTCGCGTAATTTGACAATGGCATGGTCAAGCGGGGGAATGCCTCCCGTGAAATGATGGTTGTGGTAAAAATTGGCTCCGTTTCGCCATTAAAACATCAACATATTTAACTAAATTACCCCAAGCCGTTTTAGTGAATCCATTAGATTTCATTGACAGAGCACCATTTTTGTAATATAATAAAGATGTAAAGTTCCCGAAAAAAAATCATTAAGTCAACCGGAAACAGGAACTGCCGCAGTGATTGAGCTGCGAATTGTACAACCAGCCTGGAGGTGCTGTGGGTGAGGTACCGGAGCCCAGCCGTCTGCTGTTTGATCTTGTTGATATTGTGCCTGCCACTTCCTGTGGAAGCAGCTTCGTACAAAAGTTATGTCTTTGACGCATGGGGGAGGGCTGTACCGACACCTGAACCATATGAACCTGTCCGGATTATCTATGGCCCGGATCTGGGTATTGGCGAACTGCGGGGCCCGGAAGACCTGTTCGTCGCCCCTGATCAGACCATATACATAGTCGATACCAGAAACAACCAGATTGTCAGGACCACAAGTGAATTTGAGGTCCTCGACATCTATGCCGAGTTTGAACGCGACGGTGTGATCGACCGTTTCAACAATCCGCTGGGAGTGTTTGTGACAGATTACGGGCACATGTTTGTCGCGGATACCAACAACGGCCGCATTGTCCGTTTTGATGAAAACGGCAAGTTTGTCTCCATAATCGAGGCTCCGGAAAAGTCTTATCCGGAGGCCTTTTCTGAATACTTCCAATTCAGGCCCAGGAAGGTCGCGGTGGATCAAGTCGGCAGGCTTTATGCAGTCAGTGCCGGCTTGTTTGATGGAATCATGGAGCTGGATCTTGAGGGCAATTTTCATGGTTTCCTGGGTGCCCCGCGGGTGTCTTTGTCTCTCTGGGAGTACTTCTGGGCTTCGATTGCGACTGATGAGCAAAGACAGAGAAGGCGCTTGGTTCTGCCGCAGGAATACAGCAGCATGGACTTGGATGAATTTGGTTTCATTTACGCCACCGCCTTCAGCGGTGAGATGGAGGTGCAAGAATTTATCCGCCGGCTGACCCCCGCCGGGAAGGATATCCTCAGGCGGGAGTGGTACTCCCCGCCGATGGGCGATATCAACGTCAGCGACTACATGGAGCTTTCGGAGATTACAGGCCTTTCGGTATTGGTGGACATCATCTACCGCGGGAATGGTGTCTACAGTGTCTTGGATCAGCGCCGCGGCAGAATTTTCACTTACGATGATTCCGGCAATCTGCTTTATGTGTTCGGGGGCATCGGCCACGGGGTGGGCTTGTTTGTGCGGCCGGTCGCCATCGAGCAGCTCGGGGATCAGCTGCTGGTATTGGATAACAGGAACAACAGCATAACGGTGTTCGAGCCGACGAAATACGCCTTGTTGATTCATGAAGCGATCGATCAATACGAGCAAGGGCGCTATGAGGCTGCCGCCGGCTTATGGCATGAAGTGCTCAAGCTTAACGCCAACTATGAATTGGCCTACTCCGGCGTCGGCGACGCCCATCTGCGGTGGGGAAACTATGAAACCGCCATGCGCTGCTACAAATTGGGGAATGACCGCAGAGGCTATTCCAAAGCGTTTTACGCGTACCGCCGCCAGTTGGCGAACGATAACTTCGGGACGGTTATGACCTCGGTGGTCGTCCTTGCAGCGGTGATCTATCTTGCCGCCAAAATACGCCTGGCTGACAAATTGCGGCGGCTGTACCGCAATACTCAACTGGCAGCGGCTCTTGCCGGCCCAAGAATCCAACGGAACAGGGTTTGGGCCTTTGTCAAAGACACCTGGCAGCGGCTGCGCTACGCCGGGCATGTAATCTTCCATCCCTTTGACGGTTTTTGGGATTTGAAGCATGAAGGGCGCGGCTCCTTTATCGCAGCCACGGTCATTCTGGTTTTGGCCCTGTTGGCATACGTGTTCATGCGTCAATACACCGGCTTTGTCCTCAATTACCTCCGCATTGAAAACCTGAACATCCTGATCGAGATTGCGAGCGTCCTCGTGCCCTTCATCCTCTGGTGTGTGGTAAACTGGGCGTTGACAACGCTTATGGATGGAAAAGGCAAAATGATAGAGATCTATATAACCGGCGCCTATGCATTGACTCCACTGATCCTGGTTCTGATCCCGGTTACAGTTTTCAGCCACTACATCACCATTGAAGAAGGCACTTTCTATTATTTGGCCTTGGGGGTCGGCGTGGCCTGGGCCATGGCCCTGCTGGTTCTCGGCACAGGGGTGATCCATGAGTATGGATTGATCAAGACCCTGTTCACGGCAGCCGCCACCGTTGTGGGTATTGGCATAGTCCTTTTCATCGGCCTGCTGTTCTTTGACGTTGTCGACAGGATGTACCAGTTTGCACAGGATCTGTACATAGAGATATCATTCCGGCTATAACCGGTTTGCGGGGAGCGATTCCAATGAGCAAACAGCCAATCTATCGTCAAAGCCTGATATGGATCGTGTTTTTGTGGGTGTTTCTTGCCAGTTTGCCGGTATCGGCACAGCCGGCCGGGTTTGAACCTGCGGCAAGCAACGAATATCTAACGCTGTATATCGATACCGCAACCACGGAAATCGCGGTGGAAGATCGGACAACAGGCAAACTGTGGTTCTCCAACCCTCAGGATCGCGCCGCCACCGCAAAGGGCACGGTTCTGCAGAGATTGAGCAGCCAACTGACAATTGTCTATAATCCCAATGCTGTCGTAAAGGACAATTTCCGGTACAGTGTCGCCTATGAACAATACGAGATTACCGGTATCGAAAACGGTGTCCGGGTCGACTACACAATCGTGGAAGAATGGAAAAATGAGCACTATCTCCCGAAAATGATCAGCGCCGCCCGGATGGAGGAGCTGATCCTGTCGGCCATCGAAAAGCCTGGGGATAAACAGCGGGTTGTTGACGCGTACTACCTGATCAAGCTGGCGCCCTTGGGCGACAGGCAGCGCCTGGAGGTAAAGGGTGTCGATCAAGAGCGGGTTTTTGGCGATTATGATCTCGTGGTGTTGGATGGGGCTTATCAGGACAAGGAGGCGCAAATAAGGCAGCTTGAGCAAGAACTGTCAGCCGTCGATCCGGATGCCGGGGCCAAGCTGGAGTCAGATATCACACGTTTGCGGCAGCAGTTGGACAAGGAAAAAGAAGAGGTTATGAAGCGGCTGCTGTACGTTGTTCAAGGAAGCCGCGGCGATTTGGGGAAGATTGACGACATCACCCATGGGGATGTGGCGCAGCTGATCGATACGCCGACATATGTGCTCAAACAGATCCCGCCGTTTTTGCTCACCTCTGTGCAAAACCTGGTGATCGATTCCGGTTATACGCCCCTTGACGCTTGCGATGACCATGAAATGAACAACATCGACCCTCCGATACCGGGTTTGGAGATTTTCAAGGTGTCTATTGAATACATCCTCGACGGCGCCGACCTGCTGGTGAGGATTCCGGTCAAGGATCTGGTTTATCCCATCGACGTCGAAGACCGGCTGGGGGAGAAATACACCTTCCCGCTGATGAGGATCAATGTGTTGGAGTGGTTTGGGGCGGCAGGCCCCGGCCAGGAAGGGTACATTCTGGTTCCGGACGGGTCCGGCGCCTTGATTTACCTGAATAACGGCCGGATCAACACCTCCGCCTACAATGAACCCGTTTACGGCCTTGACAACGCCCTGGACTTGGTCAACGAGGTACAGAGGTATCCGGAGACAATCCGACTGCCTGTCTTTGGACTGAAGCAAGGTGATCAGGCCTTTTTTGCCATTATCGAAGAAGGTGCGCCGCTCGCCAGGATCAAGGCCGACATTTCCGGCAGGGCAACCAACTACAACCAGGTCTATGTGGAGTTCAACCCGCTGCCCTCCGGCGAAGTGTCTTATTCGATCGAGGATGTCAGCAGCGGCTCCATTCCCATCTATCAGGCAAGGATGTACGAGGGCGATTTCGTCATCCGGTATGCTTTCCTGGCGGGAGATCAGGCCGACTATGTGGGCATGGCAGATTGCTACCGGAATTACCTGATCGATCGTTATGGTTTGAGCAAGGTTGAACCCAAATCAGATATCCCATTCTATCTGGAGCTTGTCGGCGCAATCGACAAGCGGGTCCCAATCTTGGGCATAGCCCGGGATGTGTTTCATCCCTTGACGAGCTTTAACCAAACCAGAATCATCATCGAGGAACTTGTCGATCAGGAGATCGGCAATATTCAGCTGAAATACAATGGGTGGCTGAGCGGCGGGATGAATCACCATTATCCGGACAAGGCGGCGCCGGAAAACGTATTGGGGGGCGACAAAGAATTCCGGCGGCTGATTGAGTTTATGGCTCAACAGGATTTTGGGCTGTATCCCAGCGTCGGGTTTCTCAGGGTGTACCGCAACAGCCTGTTCAACAGTTTCAACCCCCAGCAGGATGCTTCCCGGTTTTTAAACCGCCTGCCGGCCAAGGTGCACAATTATTACTTGGACACGTATGAGCGAATGGAATCCCAGTTCGCATACGTGCTGTCGCCGCGCAAGCTCGGCCGGCTGGTGGACAGTTTCATGGAGGATTATCAGAAATATGGGCTGGCAAGCCTTTCCCTGTTTGACATGGGCAGAGAGGTCAACTCAGATTTTATCGACGATGCCCGCCGCGTGATCGACCGGGTGCAGGCGGAGGCGGTCATCGGCGAGCAGCTCCGGAAGCTGAAGAGCCAAGGCTTCAAGCTGATGATCGATCACGGCAATGCCTGCACGCTGCCCTATGCCGACGTGATCATCAACATGCCCACAACCAGCCTGCACGGTCTGATCAATCGGAGCATTCCTTTTTATCAGATTGCCGTTCACGGCCTGATCGGCTATGCCGGCAGCCCGGTCAACCTGGCCTCGAACCCGAAGGCGGCTTTGCTGAAGATGCTGGAAACAGGGGCCAATCCATATTTCATTGGCAGCTTCGCAGAATCATTCGAGGTGAAAAATACCGAATTTGAGCATCTCTATGCCCTGCATTACAAAGACTGGCTCGATCTGGCTGTGGAGTTTTATCAAACAGCCAATGCCGTTCTCAGGGATGTCCAGGATCAGCTGATCACCGATCACTGGATGCCGACCAGTGGAGTATATCAGACTGTGTTTGAGAACGGCAAGTCCATTGTTGTGAATTACAACAAGAAGGATGTGGAGCTGAACGGGCATTTGATTGATGCGGAAGGCTTTATGGTATTGGAAGGTGGTTGTTATGAAGAATAGGCGGCGGCTGAGGTTGACGCTGGCTCGGAAACACGCGCTTTGGGGGTATATCTTCACAGCTCCGTTTACAATCGGATTTATCCTTTTCTTCCTAGCGCCGATGGTCCAGTCCATTGAATTTGCGTTCCACAAACTTACGATTACCCCCGCAGGTTTTCAGCTGGAAAATGTCGGCTGGGAGAATTTCCGCTATGCACTGCAGGTGGACGCCGATTTTCTCCAGGTGTTCACCGAGACCATCATCGGCGTTTTGGTCGATATCCCGGCAGTGATTATCTTTAGTTTCTTTGCCGCCAGCATCCTCAACCAGCGGTTCCGCGGCCGTGCTCTGGCCCGGGTGATCTTTTTCATGCCTTTGATTTTGACCGCTGAAATCATCTTCAATCTTGAGGCCCAGGACATTTTCCACCATATGCGCGCTTATGTGCCGGGGGCGGTGGGAGCCTTTTCCGGATCCCAGGCATTGGTCTCCTTCCTCTACCAAATCAGGATACCGCTGGGGCTGATCGATTATATCATCCTGGCCGTGTCGCAGATTCCCGAGATTATCAATGCTTCTGCAATCCCGATTCTGGTCTTCCTGGCGGGCTTGCAGAGCATACCGTCATCATTGTACGAATGCGCGAAAATCGAAGGTGCCACAGGCTGGGAGAGTTTTTGGAAGATCACGTTTCCGTTGATCTCACCCCTGTTTTTGACCAACATTGTCTATATTATCGTGGATTCATTCACCACGCCGTCAAATCAATTGACGGATTTAATCTATAACACTGCCTGGCTGCGCAACATGTTCGGCGCAAGTGTGGCCATGACCTGGCTTTATTTTGCGGCGATCGGCCTGATTATCATCGTGATTTTTGCCGTCCTGGCCAGGCGGGTTGTTTACATGGAGGAGTGAGCAGGATGGGAATCAAAACCAGGGCCAACGCACTGGATCAAGTACGGTACAAGCATAAATTCCGGACTTCCAGTTTCTGGGTTTCCACAGCGTGGAGCCTGATCAGAGGAGTGCTGGTCGCAGGCATCTGTTTTATTATCGTCTATCCCGTGTTGATTAAAATCTCATCGTCACTCATGACCGAAGAGGATTTGTTTGACCTGACAGTCAGGTGGATACCCAAGCGCTTCAGCATGAAAACCATGCTCGGGAACTATGCCGATATTTACCGGGAAATCGACTACCTCCATGCTTTCGCCAACTCGGCGGCACTGGCCTTGACGGTGGCTGTGCTGCAGGCGGCATCCTGCACCTTGGTGGGTTATGGGCTGGCCCGGTTCAAGTTTCTGGCGAACAACCTGTTGTTTGCTTTAGTGATCTTTACGCTGCTGGTACCGCCGCAGATGGTGACCATACCGTTGTTTTTAAACTTCCGTTTCTTCGATTTATTCGGATTGCTGAAGCAGCCCCTCAACCTGATCGGCACTTTCTGGCCGTTTGTCCTGACATCCATGACCGGGATGGGGTTGAAGAACGGTTTGTTCATCTATATCATGCGCCAGTTCTTTAAAGGAATGCCGAAAAGCCTGGAAGAGGCCGCCTTGGTGGACGGCGCCGGCCATTTACGGACGTTCTTCGCGATCATGCTGCCCGGCGCCAAGGTTTCGCTGCTGATTGTGTTCTTGTTTTCCTTTGTATGGCAGTACAATGATATGTTCTTGACTCAGATGTACATGCAGCAGTCGTCCGTGCTTCTGCCGTTCAGGCTTGAGAGCCTGACCTTGATTTTTGACAACCTCGATTACTCCGACGAATACATCTCCATCATCCTCAACACAGGCATGGTGATGTTCATCACGCCAATCCTGATCATGTACGCCTTCCTGCAGAGGTACTTCATTGAAAGCGTGGAACGGACCGGTATCGTCGGTTGATGGGAGGGGTATGGTGAAACAGAGGAATCATTTCATCTATGACATGCTTGACTTTGATTTGCCTGAAGCCGGCGAAGATGTGTTCTGGCTGGCCGGCAAGCCCGCCCGCGCTTGGGAGCGCGGCGGAGCAGTGATCGTCGAGGTTCCCTTTCAAGCTCAGACACGGCCAAAGCTGATGCCCGATCCAACCAGAAAACTGAAATATTACCAGTTGGCAGTCAGAGCTTACGGTGACCAAGTAGTGCGCTGTTCCATCGCTTTTGGCGGCGAACTGCCCGACGATCAACACAACCCGATGTTTGAATGGGATCGCACTTTGGTTCAAGTGCCTCTGAATGTGCGCGAGACCGCCGAAGGTTGGGACTTGAGCAGCGGTGAGACACTGCGGATGCGAATCACCACCCGGACCAGGCCGATCAGGCATTGGAGCTCCCTGCTGCCTTCTCCTCAGGACTTCTTCGCGGCAACGGTCTATCCCGACGGTCGGACAGTCGTGCCTTTCATGGCTTATGACACCTTTTCCCCGGGCCATATCGATTCCGCCAGTCTGGGGTATGTGGAACGGCAAGGGCGGTCTGACCGCTGTGTGTTTTCTCTCCACGCCGGGCTCGGTGAGAAGTTCGCCGGAACCGGTGAACGGTTCTTGGGCATGAATCTGGCCGGCACGACTCTTACTCTGGAGAACGAAGATGCCGCCGGCGCCAACAGCCCCCGCGCCTACAAGAACGTTCCATTTTACATCTCGAGCAGAGGGTACGGGCTGTTGATCATGACCTCAAACCATGTGCGCTTGTCTTTGGCGGACATATCCACCAGGGCCGCCCAGGGGCTGGTTGAATCAGATCGTCTCGATCTGTTTTTCATCGGCGGTAGAAACGCCGCCGAAATAGTCCACAACTACCAGCGGATTACCGGCTTTCCCCGCAATGTGCCCCTTTGGTCGTACGGGGTCTGGATGAGCCGCATGACCTATTTCTCGGCCGAAGAAACGCTGGAAGTCGTCCGCAAGCTCAGGGAAGGTGGATTTCCATGCGATGTCATTCATCTTGACACCGGTTGGTTCCGCCGGAACTGGCAGTGCGACTGGCAGTTCAACGAGGAGACCTTTCCCGACCCCAAGGGATATATGGAACAGATGCGGGAGATGGGTATCAGGATCTCGCTGTGGCAAACACCGAATGTCGCCAAGAAAACAGAACTCTATGCCGAAGCCAGAGACAAAGGCTACGTCCCCCGCAAAAGGGCGGCTTCCGGCGATGCCTCCAGCTTTGGCGCGGTCGAGTACGGAGGGCGGATAGATTTTACCAACCCGGAAGCTGTCCGCTGGTACCAGGGGCTTTTGCAAAACCTCTTTGATCTTGGGGCGGAAGTGATCAAGGCTGATTTCGGCGAGCGGGTCGATCAAGACGCGCTCTATTTCAACGGGATGAGCTGCGCCGAACTCCACAATCTCTATGCGCTGCTGTATCAAAAGGCGGCTTTCGAGATTACGGAAAAGGCTAAGGGCAAAGATCAGGCGGCGATCTGGGCCCGGGCCGGCTGGGCAGGGTGCCAGCGCTACCCGGTGCACTGGAGTGGAGACTGTGCCGCGACTTGGGACGGACTGGCGGGAACAATCCGGGCAGGGCTCCATATCGGTTTGTCGGGTTTTGCTTTTTGGAGCCACGATGTCGGCGGTTTCCACGGCCTGCCCGACTTTATGAACCACTGGCCCGAAGATGATCTGTATGTGAGGTGGACGCAAGTGGGGGCGTTCTCTTCCCATATACGTT
>FZPS01000169.1_pt31 | contig 71868 bp, 77 predicted proteins | sample 1817821 | NCBI WGS metagenome assembly FZPS01 (sample SAMEA104158645, study PRJEB21678) | metagenome | place: Germany | collected 2015-04-21
ACAGTCCGTCACAGATCGCCTCAATTCTGTCCTTCCCCAGCCAGAGCTATTTCACCGAAGTGTTTCGCAACCGCACCGGCATGACGCCGCTAAGATACCGGATGCAGTATTTTCGAAAAACTGAGATAGGGCAAAAAACATAGCACCCATCGTCCAGTGAGTGCCATGCGGCTTTTATGGCTTTTAGTGTTGGCAGCCATTATTAAGCTGAAAACCGCTAACCTTTATGATTAGCGGACTTCAAAAAACTTTTTGGTGGAGATGAGGGGGATCGAACCCCTTACCTCTTGAATGCCATTCAAGCGCTCTCCCAAGTGAGCTACACCCCCATATATGTCTTAAGAGAATCATTCCCTTAAGCAAGCATTAATTATTATAGCATCATCTTAAGAGGTAGGCAATAGACTTATCCGGAAATTTTTCGTGTTAAAATTGGCCTTAAAAGAAATTATCACAAATGTACCCAAAAGCCCCCAGAATCCTGCCGGATTGGCCGGGATGCTGGGGGCTTGTGTCTAGGGTTTTGCTAAACTAAGCTGTTATATGAATCAAAATCTGAGCTATTTTGCGATGGTCAGAATATCGTAAACAGCCTGCTTGTTAAGCTTTACAAAAGAGCCCACGGTTTTGGTGTCTGAGGCGGTGCACTTATCGGCCATCTCCTCAAGCCTGCTGTCGTCTATTTCTGCATCCTTGAGGGAGACGGGCAGCCCTATAGAGGAGAAGAATTCCTTGAGCTTTTCAATTCCTTTAAGGGCGGTTTCTTCGGGATTGAAGAAATTGTAGTCCACATCCCACACCCGCACCGCAAACTGAGCGAAGCGTTGAACATCCTGCTTGTATACATACTTCATCCAGGCTGGGAACACAATTGCAAGACCGGCTCCATGGGCGATATCATAAATGCCGCTGATCTCATGTTCAATATCATGGGATGCCCAGTCTTCTTCTCTTCCTGTTCCAAAAAGATTATTATGAGACACAGTGGAAGCCCACATAATTTCTGCCCGGGCAGAATAATCTTCAGGATTTGCCAAAGCCTTGGGCGCATTGTTGATCAGGGTCTTCATGCCGGCCTCACACAGCCTGTCGGTGAGTTCCACATCTTTTGTGTTGGTGAAGTACCTTTCCATGATATGTGCCATGATGTCGGCGACACCGCAGGCGGTCTGATAATTGGGAAGGGTATAGGTGAGTTCCGGGTTCAGTATGCCGAATCTGGGGAAAATGTGATCGGTGGTGAGCCCCCTCTTATACCAGCCATCTTCATTGGTTATAACCGAGCTGGGGCTGGATTCGCTGCCGGCTGCCGGAATGGTGAGAACCACACCCACTGGCAGGGCTTCCTTCACTTCGGCTTTTCCGGTGTAGAAATCCCAGACATTCCCTTCATAGGGAACGCCTACGGCTATGGCCTTTGCCGAGTCGATAACACTTCCCCCGCCAACTGCCAGAATAAAGCGGATGCCTTCCTTCCTGCATATCTCGATGCCCTTTTGTACAAGGGATAGTCTTGGATTGGGCTGAACTCCGGACAATTCTAAAAATTCAACACCGGCTTCTTTCAGCGACTTAACCACAGTGTCATAAAGTCCGGTTTTCTTTATGCTGCCACCACCATAGTGTAACAGTATCTTATCGGCGTATTTCTTTGTTTCAACGCCTGCAAGCTTTTCTGTGTCCTTGCCAAAGATGATTTTAGTTGGATTTTGAAATATAAAATTATTCACTTTATTACCTCCTTGTTATTTCCTCATCTCTATTCTAACCTATTTTCTCCAAATGACGAAACTTTTTTGCACAGGATACAGGCGCAAAACCTAAGATCAGCTTTTTTAAAGTAGTAGAGGGAATTAGTCTATGTACAAGTTCGATCTACATATGGTAAGCTAAATCTATACAGGGCTTTTATAATTCCTTTTGCAGGCAGATAATTGCAACTGTTTTATGGATATGACTGATACCCTGGTTCAGGCTTATGCCTGGCAGCCGGGTCATATACAGATAAAAGACGAAGTGTTCTGATTAGCAGCAGGGGAGGGATTTTCAATGTTGGAGAATTTGAAAGAGAAGGTGTTCAGAGCAAATATTGCCCTTGTGGAAAACGGACTTGTAAAACTGACATGGGGCAATGTGAGCGGAATAGACAGGAGCAGAGGCTTGGTGGTAATAAAGCCCAGCGGTGTGGCATACCATGAGATGAAGCCTGAACATATGGTTGTGACTGATCTTGACGGGAATGTTGTTGAGGGAGACTTAAAGCCTTCATCTGATACGGCGACTCATCTGGTTCTATACAAGAATTTTGAAGATATTGGCGGAGTTGTCCATACCCATTCAAGCTGGGCAACCAGTTTTGCTCAGGCGGGCAAAGGCATTCCGGCTCTGGGCACCACTCATGGAGACACCTTTTACGGGGAAGTACCCTGCACCAGAAAAATGACAGAAAAAGAGATCCTGGGTGCCTATGAGGAAGAGACGGGAAATGTTATAGTAGAGACATTTAAGGGTATAAACCCCTTGTATATTCCCGGTGTTCTGGTGAATATGCATGGACCATTTGCATGGGGGAAGGATCCCATGGATGCTGTCCAAAATGCCGTTATCCTGGAAGAGGTAGCGATGATGGCCTTCAATACACTGATGCTTTCACCCGGGATAGGACCGATGGATCAGGTGCTTTTGGACAAGCATTTTCTGCGAAAACACGGTAAAAACGCTTATTATGGCCAGTAAAGAGCGGTCTGCCGTGTTCCCGACTGTGGGAACCGGTTAAGGCATAGATCAGCAATAGTCGTTTAGGGGGAGTTATAATTATGAGTATTAATGGTGCCAGAAATGACATTATTAATGGCAAAACTGCAATAGGAATTGAGCTTGGTTCTTCACGGATCAAGACCGTCCTCATCGATTCTAATAATGAGCCTATTGCTGCAGGCAACCATAACTGGGAGAACCAATTTGTGGACAATATCTGGACATATGCTTTGGACGATGTCTGGAAGGGCTTGCAGGACAGTTACGGCAATATGGTAAAGGACGTGGAAGAAAAGTACGGGGTGAAACTCCAGACCACGGGAGCCATAGGCATCAGCGGTATGATGCACGGTTATTTGCCCTTTGACAAATCAGGAAAGCAATTAGCCAACTTCCGCACATGGCGCAACACCATAACTGGCCAGGCATCCGAGTTCCTGACCAAGCTTTTCAACTATCCTATTCCTCAAAGATGGAGCATCGCCCACCTTTATCAGGCAATCCTTAATGGAGAGGATCATATTGCGGACATCGACTACATGACCACTTTGGCAGGCTATATTCACTGGAAGTTGACAGGCCAACGGGTACTGGGTATCGATGAGGCATCGGGTGTATTTCCCATAGATATTCAGAAAAGCGACTGGAATCAGAGGATGATTGACCAGTTCAATGAATTGGTGAAGCCGAAAAATTACCCATGGCTTTTGGAGAACATCATGCCAAAGGTTCTGGTGGCGGGTGAAAATGCTGGAGCCCTCACTGAAGAAGGAGCAAGGCTTCTGGACGTAACCGGCCAGTTAAAGCCGGGAATTCCGTTCTGTCCTCCTGAAGGTGACGGCGGTACCGGAATGGTGGCTACCAACAGCGTAGCGGTTCGTACCGGTAATGTATCTGCAGGAACATCGGTTTTTGCCATGATCGTATTGGAGAAGGAACTGTCTGCGGTTTATCCCGAACTGGATCTTGTAACTACTCCTGACGGAAAACTTGTGGCAATGGTGCACTCCAATAACTGTACATCGGACTATGACGCATGGATGGGTCTGTTCTCAGAAGTTATCAAGTCCCTTGGCATGAGTGTTGAAAAACCAAGGCTCTACGACACCCTGCTGGGCATGGCGCTTAAGGGAGATCCGGACTGCGGCGGGCTTTTGGCCTATGGTTACCTCTCTGGTGAACATATCACCGGTTTTGAGGAAGGACGGCCTTTGTTTACCCGTTTGCCTGACAGCCGCTTCAATCTGGCCAATTTCATGAGGGTTCATCTGATGTCTGCATTGGGTGCCCTGAATACCGGCATGAGAATCCTTTCCGAGAAGGAAAATGTGAAGATAGATGAGATGCTGGGGCATGGCGGTTTCTTCAAGACCAAGGAAGTGGGACAGAGGATAATGGCAGCGGCCATCAATGTTCCCGTATCTGTAATGGAAACTGCTGCGGAAGGCGGAGCATGGGGAATTGCTCTACTAGCTTCCTATATGGTGAACCGGGAGGAAGGTCAGACTCTGGATGACTTCCTCAATAAGAAGGTCTTCGCCAAACAGCCCAAGACCACGCTGGCTCCCGAACCCGCTGAAGTGGATGGTTTCAATGAGTTCATGAAGCGCTACACCAAGGGGCTGGCTATTGAGAGAGCTGCAGTTGATTATCTTAAGGATTGATCGGTAAATAGAGATTACGAAATACTAAAACCCCCAAGCACCGAGCTTGGGGGTTTTTCATGGCGTGCCAGAGATGATTCGAACACCCGACCGACGGATTAGAAGTCCGTTGCTCTATCCGGCTGAGCTACTGGCACATGTTTGCGATGCCATAGCACCGCAATCAGACTTATATATTATACAAACGCGTTTTTTATTTGTCAAGAGCGTTTATTTAGCATTGTTTCAGCCGCTTTATATGATGCTTGGCGTTTTTCGGCGCCAGTTCAAGGCCTCATTTCGGTCAGGGCTTTTAGGGAGTTTGAAGCAACTTCCTCTACAAATCCCTCATCAAAGGGCGATTTCAGGCCTGAGGTTTTCAGAAGATCCACGAAGGTCATGGTTCCGGCCTTCTTGCTGAAACTGATGTATTTATCCCATGCTGTCTTATAGTCCCGGGCCATGAGGCTTCTGAACTGGAGGGCGCAGATCTGAGCCAGGCAGTAATCAATATAGTAGAAGGGCGAGGTGTAGATATGGATCTGCCTCTGCCAGGTACCGCCCTTGCTGAAGAAGGGGTCACCCTCGTAATCCAGGTAGGGCTGGTATTCCTGTTCCAGCCTGAGCCAGGCTTCTTTGCGCTGCTTTGGTGTCATATCGGGATTTGAGTAAATCACATGCTGAAACTCATCCACCAGGCATCCGTAGGGAATGAAAAGCAGGGCGCTGGAAAGGTGCATATACATGTATTCCTCGGTCCTGCTACCAAAGAAGAGTTTCATCCAGGGCATGGTGAAGAATTCCATGGACATGGAGTGAACCTCGCAGGCCTCCATGGTGGGGAACTTGTATTCCAGAAGCTCCATTCCCCTTGACAGATAGCCGTTGAAGGCATGACCGCATTCATGGGTCAATACATCCACATCACCGCTGGTACCGTTAAAATTGGCGAAGATAAAGGGTGACTCATAAGAGTAGATATATGTCATGTATCCGCCCGGAGCCTTTCCCTTGCGGCTCAGGACATCCAGAAGCTCGTTATCAAGCATGAACCGGAAGAACTCGCTGGCTTCCGGGGAGAGCATATCATACATCTTGCGGCCTGCCGCAAAGATCTCCTCCGGGGTACCCTCAGGTCTGGGATTGCCGTCTTTAAAATGGAGTGGGGTGTCGATATAGGTGAGCCTTTCAAGGCCAAGTCTCTTTCGCTGTTCTTCACGAAGCTTGACGGTTATTGGAACCAGATACTCTTTGACCTGGTTCCTGAACCGTGCCACCTCTTCAGGCCCATAACTGTTGCGTCCCATTCTTATATAGCCAAGCTCGACAAAATCCTTGAACCCCAGCTTTCTAGCCATGGAAGTGCGTACCCTAACAAGCCTGTCGTAGATATCGTCCAGTTCATTTCTATGGGTCATGAAGAACTCGGTTCTTTTAATGAAGGCACCTTTTCTGATATCTCGGCTGGTGGATTCCATGTATGGGGTGAGCTGGGAAAGGTTAAGGATCTTGCTGTCGTATTCCAACTGGGCAGATGCCATGAGCTTTTGGTACTGGGTAGTCAGTTTGTTTTCTTCCTGAAGCTCCGGTATTATGATGGGATCAAAAGCCTTTAGTTCCATTTCCGCATTGAGAAACAAAAGGCTCCCCAGGCTTTTTTCGAGTTCAGCCCTGAAGGGGGAGGAAACAAGAGCCTTGTAGAACCTGGATTGGATTTCTTCGAGCAAGGGTTCATTTTCATCCATAAAGGCTTTTTCCTGTTCATAGAAGGGATCCTCTGTATTCATGGAGTTCCGGATACTGGCCAGGGTGGACATATCCAGAAACCTCTTTTTCAAGGCAGTAAAGGCCTTATGGGCATCAAGCTGCTGCTGTGGGTTTTGAGCCTCTTCTACCGACCTTATTATTTCTCCGGCCTTCTTCTTAAGTTCCTCTATATCGGGCCGCTCATAGGGCATCTGGGAAAACCGCATGAAAACCATCCTTTCACAGGCATGACACCAGGAATCCGCCTGCTATAATCTGCTTTTTTATTATAACCCATTTTTTTATGAGGCAACAGGACATTCAATCAGGCAGCTCCATGCCCATTTAAATATATGCCCTTCTCAAATCAAAAACGACAATATGGGCTAGAATATATATGAATTAGGGGTTATTTGCCACGATCCTGTTTTATTTGCGCTTAAAATGGTATGATATAGAAAAGATTAACAGGCTGGGGTTGATAGGATTGGGTAGGAAGGGCAAAGGCTATGAAATGGATCTGGCCATGCTGTGCCATCAGTTCTCTCTGATTCTGAAATCTGGTATACACCCGGTGGAAGGCATTCCACTGCTATACGAGGACACCGTAAACCCTAAACTTAAGAAGGCTCTTGAGTCAATATCAAATGAGGTTGTTCACGGTTCCTCCCTGTATTTGGCTTTCGAGGCTGCAAAATGTTTTCCGACCTATATGACCACCATGATAAGGGTCGGCGAACAGACTGGCATGCTGGAACCTGTGCTGGAAGGCTTGAGCAGGTTCTATGAGATTCAGGCCAACATCAGGAGAAGGGTAAGGAGCGCCGTGACCTATCCGCTGGTTTTGGCCATATTCATGCTTGCTGTGATCGCTCTGATTTCTCTTGAGGTTATTCCTCTGTTTATAGAGATACTCACATCCCTTGGGGGGAAGGTGCCGGATCAGGTGGATCTTTTCATCGTGTTGGGAAACACTCTGAAAAACAGCGTTCTGTATGTAGTGGCAGCACTGGTGCTTCTGATTGTTGTGGTCTGGCTGCTCACACGGCTTAATAAAATTCGCTTCATCATGGATAAGATTAAGGTTGTAAACCCGTTTACGGGAAGTATGTACAAAAAGATTGTGACAGCCCGGTTCAGCGGTGCATTGTCCCTGACCCTTAAGAGCGGAATGACCATCACAGAGGGTTTTGGTCTGGTTTCAGGTGTTCTTGACAACGATTATGTTATAAGGAAGATCAGGGAGGCTGTAAATGAGGTGTCCTCAAGCAAACCTTTCTGGGAAGCCATTAGGGATACCGGACTGTTTCCTGTCCTGTTTGTACGGCTTGTCAAGACCGGTGAGAAAACCGGAAACCTGGATGCCATGATGGAGAAAGTATCACATACTTGGCAGGAAGAGGTTGATGCATCGTTGGGGCGTGTGGTCGGTTTCATAGAACCTGTCTGTGTGACCGTGCTTTCTCTGATTCTTGCAGGTGTGTTATTATCGGTCATACTTCCGTTGATCAGCATTATGGCTTCAATAGGATAGGGTGAATGAGATTGAGCAGACGATATGCGATATATATCAAATTTATCATGCTGGTACTGGTTCTGATCATCACCCTGGCCAGCCTGGTCAGCCTTGAAAGCTTTTGGGATAGCCGGAACAGCTCACGGCCTGAGGATATCAGAAAGGCAGTGCTTGACGCCTGTGTTCAGTGCTATGCACTGGAAGGCAGCTACCCGCCCAGTCTGGAGTATCTTGAAAAACACTACGGATTGATTCTTGACCGGGAAGAGTATTACTTCTATTACGAGGTGTTTGCATCAAATGTCATGCCCACTGTGGAAGTTTACAAAAAGTAAAAGAGAAAGAGCAGGAAATGGACGATCTGCAATCCGTGGGAGCGTGAGCGCAGAAACCATTGCCACTTTGTTGCTGTTGCTTATTCTTGGCATTGGAATTTTTGCTCTAGCTGTTTCCTCAACCTCTGCCTATTCCAGAGTCTATGAGGGAAAGAGCCTTAATTCCGAGCTGAGGGTTGCTCTTTCCTTCATTCATATGAAGATCAGGCAAAACGACTTGAAGGATGCCATCAGAATTGAAGAGAACCCCGTCAATGGGGATCCTGCCATTGTCATCCGTGAAGAGTATGAGGACGAGGCTTATGAGATCTGGATATACCAGGATGACGGTAAGCTCCGGGAGGCTCTTATGCCAGAAGGCATGGCGCCTTCCAATGAATTGAGCTTTGAAATAGCTGATGTGGACGGGTTCACTGTAAAAATAGATCAGAACCTGCTGAGCATTTCAGTGTGGCTCAATCAGGACGAAAAACAACTTAAACTGGAGAGCTCTGTCATGTTGAGATCTGGGTAAGAGCAATTGTATTAAAGGATATTTGCTGGACCAAAAAGGCTTTGGTGAATAGAATGGGCTGCGTAAAGAGAAGAAGAGGATTCACTTTAATAGAACTGATTATAGCCGTGGCGCTGCTGGCCGTTGCCGGGACGGTGGTAGTGCGCCTTTTTGTTCATGCCCATGTCAACAACCAGCTGGCGGCGGATATCGACCGGTCTGTATTCTATGGCAGCGCCTGGATTGAAAAGATTAAATCGTCCCCCGAGGACTGGATCTGCGGGGATCCTTCTGAATCGGATTCCGCAGTTACTATATCAGAAACCTGCTCCTACATAGTTTATTACGATGATGGCTGGATTCCCCTTCATGATGGTCAAAACAGGATACAGGAAGCGGAATACGCTATGCATATCGATTTATACAAGATGAACGGAAAAGAGGGGCTCTGGGCAATCGAGTTGGGAACATATAGGATTGAGCCCTATCCCTTAAGCAAGGAGCCTTACCAGGAGATATACACGCTATCAGCCATGGTCAGTGTTCCCATGGGGGTGATGGCTCCATGAAATGGCTGTGTTCAAACAGAGGAAGTTCCTCGGTTCTCGTTGTCCTGGTTCTGATAGTCCTTGTGGTATTCTCGGTTCTAGCGGTCACAACTTCAATGGCCAACCTGCGCCTGGCAAGGAAGAATGCAGAAACCGTTAAGTCCTTCTATAGCCTGGACTCAGAAGGGGAAAGGTTTATAAACGTTATTTACAACAGCATTATGCTTGCAAGGGATAAGGCCTCTTTTGCCGTCCAATCCATCACAGAGGGGGATCTTACTGCAGCAGGCCTTCCCAATTCAATTAATGAGATGATTGAAGCAACCATGAAGGGGCTTTCGGGTACCAATGCAAGAAAGAAATATCTGGACAACCTTTATCCGAAGCTTGTCACATACTTTGCCATGGATTCCATAATGGATGCCTATCCGGGATGTGTGTATAGCAAGGATGCCGACTATATGCGAAATTTCCACATATACAGCAATGTGCTGGTGGACTTGGGATTCAGTGTCAGAAAGACATTCATCCTCGAATACGAGCACACCCTCCGGTACCTCAATGTAGATGTTGACATTTCAAATCCTGAGGATGGCACAGACCTGGAAGAGGTGTGCGAAATCCTTGAATGGCGCATGTGGCAGGAACCCTTTGAATACAAGAACGAAATCGATTTGTGGGAAGGGGTGCCGTGATGAAAATAAAGAATATCAATATTGAAAGAACATCTGTGCAAAAGCTCCTCAAAATCGCCATGGATTATAAAGCATCAGATCTGCAGATTACTGTTGGTGTCCCCCCGGTCATTAAGGTAAAGGGCGAGCTTTTGTATATCGGAAGCCAGCGTCTGGGAATGAGGGATGCTGAGCGCCTGGTGCATGAGTTATTTCCCAACGAGATGGCATATCATGATTTCCTGTCCAGCGGCGATCAGGACTTTTCAGTTTCAATACCGGGACTGGGAAGATTCAGGGTCAACACCTTCAAGCAGAGAGGGTCTTCCGCAGCGTCGATCCGGATTGTTTTCACTGAGCTGCCCGATCCGGAGGAACTTTTGATTCCTCAGCCGGTATTGGATCTTCACAGGTATCATAAAGGACTAATCCTTGTTACAGGCCCTACCGGCAGCGGGAAATCCACGACCCTTTCCTGTATAATAGATCTTATAAACAGCAATCGCAAATGCCACATCCTGACCCTGGAAGAACCTATAGAGTACCTTCACAGGCATAAGAAGAGCATCGTGAATCAGCGGGAGATAGGGCAGGATACCAAAAGTTATGCCAGAGCCTTAAGATCCGCCTTAAGAGAGTCGCCCGATGTTATTCTGGTTGGCGAGATGCGTGATCTGGAGACCATATCCATAGCCATGACGGCGGCTGAAACCGGGCATTTGGTTTTGTCCACTCTCCACACATTGGGTGCGGCAAAGACCATTGACAGGATTATCGATGTATTTCCTCCAAACCAGCAGCATCAGATACGTATTCAGCTGTCAACCGTGCTCCAGGCTGTGGTTTCACAGCAGCTCCTGCCCTCACCGGAAAGGGGAAGGGTTGCGGCCTTTGAAGTTATGACAGTTAATAACGCCATACGGAACCTTATCAGGGAGTCAAAAACATACCAGATCGACTCCACCATACATATGAGCAGGATTGAAGGCATGATGAGCATGGACTACAGCATCGTCCAGCTTTATAAAAAGGGTCTGGTAACAAAAGAGAATGCCCTGCTCTACTGCCTCAACCAGGATGTGACTTATAAGTACATGAATGAAGAATGATGAGAGGGAATGAATAAATGTCTTACATATGCGAAAACGAATTACGGGATATCTACAATATGTTGGCTCCGGTTCTTACCCAGCATGGCTTTGCATGCGAAATTGCAATGATCAGGGATTATATGCTGAAGATTTGGATTGATGAGGATGGCCAAAGACTTGGTAAGCTCATCGTGCACTATAGCCCTAAGAAAAACAGCTTTTCCTACAGGAAGGATTCCGACCTGTCCCAGGAGCAGTATGACAGGGTGGTTAGCCTCTTAACCGGTCAGATAAGTATGGGCTGGGGCCTTTCCTGCCCCGGGGAAAAAGAGAACTGCCCGAAGCCTCAAAAGGAAAAATCGGTTGCGGAGATAGACTTCAATACCCTCTCCACCCAGTACCAGGCCTTTGTGGACGGATCCTTCATCGAAAGCCAGATTGGATATGGAGCTGTTATTCTGGATCGAGGTAATACAGTTGCCGAACTGTATGGAAGGGTTGATGATCCTGATGCCTTTGCCTCAAGGCAGGTGGGAGGCGAGATACGGGCTGTCATCGAAACCCTGGAATGGTGCAAAAAGCACTCAATAGGCGAGATCACCATATTCTATGACTTTCAGAATATTGAAAAATGGGCTGTGGGAAGCTATAAAACCAATACTCCCATGACCCAGGCTTATAAACAATACATCGATTCATGCGGGATAAGGATTGTCTGGTACAAGGTGGAAAGCCATACCGGGATCGCCTTAAATGACAGGGCGGACGAATTGGCCAAGATGGGCGCGCGCGGGCTTTCCTCTCAGTAATGTGATCAATCCTTTTTCTTCTTCCAGTCCATACGGGTAAGAAAATGGGCGTATAGATCGTCCTCCATCTCGACGCTCCAGGCCGCAAGCTGCTCGGCTGTTGGCACATGATCACTGAACTCTGCAAAAGGAAGATCCTCGATAAGTGCTACGGGAGTCTGCTCATCGGATTCACCCATCACAAGAACTGCCGATGCTGCCAGTGCATCAGCAACATTGATACGGGTTTGTCTGAGGGGTCTTCCAAAGAGATCGGTATGCCCGATTTTGAAAGTAACTGGGCTAAAACCGCAAGAGGCAATGCTCCTGCCTGTTACACCCAGTCTCATGGGGTTCGAGGTGCTGTCGGTAATGATGATGCCCACATGCTTAATGCCGAAATGTTTTCTGACGAATTCCCAGCATCTGTTGGCAGATTCCTGAGGGTCCTTTGGCCATAGAACGTAATAGCCGTTGGTGTTGGATTCATCTATGCCTGCTGTGGGTACCAGCATATTATTCTTGATTGTCAGGTATACGCTGTATTTACTATCTGACCTGGGAATGAACAGATCTGCTTCTTTTTCGATGAGATCATCCTTGTTATAGTCTGATACAGGCAATGCGTTTCCTTCGCAAAGTGAAACCACCTTGGATGTGATGGCAATAACTGACCTTTCCGGAACCCCTTTAAGGGATTCTACCAGAAGTTCGGTTATATCTATTGAGCCGGCTTCAACAATTCTTGTTTTTACTGCGGTAACCCTCATGGATATGAGCACTCCTTCGACTGATGCTTAGCGTTTCAGGTCTTTACAATCATATCACAGGAAGAGAAAATGACAAGCCCCAAACCACCTCATATAATACCTTTTGAAGGTCGATATAGTTTATAGCGGGGAATGGATTCTTTACCGGGAATTGTAGCCAAATCGTAACCGTTGTTTTATATACAGAACTCCTGAAGTCAGGTATAATGGTATTATTCGGGTTAGAAAATTTCATTGGCATACTGAAGAAAAAGGGGTGCATCATGAAGAGAAGATCCTTGATGTTCTTAATTGTTTTGATGGCTGTCTTTCTTGTTTTAGGAGGAAACAATGCTCTTGCTTCTTCCTGGCCCGAAACGGTGAGGATTGGCCTTTATTATGGCGGAAGCTCAGTAGCAAGTGTTTCCTTCAGCTCCAAATCAGGTCTTGAAGTGGGATCTTTCAGCAGCAACAGCTTTGATACTATACTGACAATGCAGGGTGGATCCTCGGTTATAATCAGAAAGGATGCTTTTTTCATCAAATCCCCCAGCGGCATCACCAGTGCCTATGATCCCTCCGAGGGAAAACCCTTTGAAGGCGAAACCCTGGGTCCATATCATATCCAGATAGGGGACAGTATCCGGGATTACGACGAGGCGAGGGACATGGCAGATGCTTTATTAAGCAATGGGATCATCGCCTATCCTGCTTTTGAAAATGGCTGGTATGTCTGGACCGGGTTCTATGCCGATTCTGAAACTGCAAGCCAGGAGTTGGTCGATCTGGCCGACAAGCTGGGCACGTCTAACCTCAAACTGGTATCACCCTCCAGTGCCAGACTCGTGGTTCAAAACAGCCATGCCGATCCGCTGCTGGTATTCTCCGATGGCCAGTCGAGACTTCGGGTGCTGCCTCTTAAAGCCAACAATCCCTATGTTCTTTCTGTGAACGGCAGACAGTACAGGGGCGAGTTTGAGATCAGAAGGTATCCGGACAGCGATCTTACGGTGATTAATATTCTAGATATTGAGGAATACCTATATGGAGTAGTTCCCCAGGAGCTTGAGGCAACTGCGCCCCTGGAGGCATTAAAGGCCCAGGCGGTTGCGGCAAGAACCTATGCTTACAGAAATATAGGCAAATACTCCAAGTGGGGTTTTGATATGGTGAATTCGGCCAGCGACCAGGTATACGCTGGTTATGACGGCGAAAAGGCCGCCACCAATACGGCTGTTGATCAGACCAAAGGAAAGAAGGCGCTCTACAATGGCAGCCTGGCCTCCCTGTTCTATTTCAGCTCAAGCGGTGGTATGACTGAAGATAATGTAAACGTGTGGGGAACACCAATACCCTATCTCAAGAGCGTTCCCGACCCTTTCGAGTCGGGCGATTCCTATAACTACAGCTGGAGCAGGACCTTTACAGCTGAAGAGCTCAAGCAGATTTTGTTCTTGAGCGATGTGGATATCGGTGATATATTATCTGTGTCAATCGAAGAGGTTTCCGAAGCCGGAAGGCCTATTAAATTGAAGTTTACGGGAACCAAAGGCCAGATTACATATTACAGGCAGGATGGAAGATCAGTGCTTCAATTGCCCAGTAATTTCTACACCATCAACTCCGGGAGCGGTTCCTCCACCGGCTCCTATACCAGTTATGTTATAACATCAAGCGGTGGTTTGAAGAGTGTTGATCTTCCGGGAAGCACGGTTGTAACAGCCTCAGGCACAAAGGTTCTCGGCGGTTCTGGCGCTTTCTCGGCGGTCGGCTCCGGCGGTGTATCGATCATATCGGGCGGTTCATCGACACAGGTTAAGGATGGAGTCTATGTATTCACCGGCAAGGGTTGGGGTCATGGGGTTGGTATGAGCCAGGAGGGAGCCAAGGGCTTTGCCCGCCAGGGCTATACCTACGACCAGATTCTGAAGCACTACTTTACAGGAATCACTATTGAATAAACAAGGAGACTGTCATGATTTGGGGCTTGCTGATCATAGCGATAATCGTCCTGGATCAGGTGACAAAACACCTGATCCCTGTGGGAATCGATATTGAGATCATAAAAGGATTTTTCTACATCACATATTGCGAAAACAGGGGAGCTGCCTTCAGCATCCTCCAGAATTTCCGATGGGGATTCATTGTCATTACCGTCATAGCTGTTGCCGCGATGATCTGGGTTATGATCTTACAAAAACACGTTCTGGCAAGGCTATCCCTGTCCCTGCTCATTGGAGGGGCCCTTGGGAATATGATTGACCGGTTGTTTATGGGATATGTGGTGGACTTTTTTAATTTCTATCCCTTCGGCTATGACTTTGCCATATTCAATGTTGCCGATATCAGCATCACCATTGGTGTTGCGCTTTTAATCATCTATATCCTCTTCATTTATAAAGAACCGCCAAAAGGGAAAACTTCTGTTGCTGAAGAAGCAGAAGCGGGTTTTCCGGGATCGGAGGACTGAGGACAGAGGTTTTGGAGATGGAAAGCCGCAAGTTGCAATTTCATACGGGGGAGGAAGATGCCGGTCTCAGGCTTGATGTCTGGCTGACAGCAAGGCTTGAGGACGTTACAAGAAGCTATGCCCAGAAGCTCATAAATGAAGGCCATGTGCTTGTTGACGACTCAGTTGTAAAAAGTGGTTTTAAGCTTAAAAAAGGCATGACTGTACATGTACAGATTCCCGAGCCCGTTTCCGGTGAAGTTAAAGCTCAGGATATACCTATTGACGTGATCTACGAGGATTCTGACATCATAGTGATCAACAAACAGAAGGACATGGTAGTTCACCCTGCTGCCGGCAACTGGGACGGAACTCTTGTAAACGCCCTTCTGAATCATTGCGGAGATTCACTGTCCGATATCAATGGAGTAATCAGGCCGGGGATTGTGCATCGGATCGACAAGGACACCTCAGGACTTTTGGTGGTGGCAAAGAACAATACCTCCCACCTCAGACTTTCTGAGATGCTGAAAAGGCATGAGATTGTCCGCACCTATGAGGCCATAGTGGACGGAGTTTTAAAAGAGGATTCCGGGAAAATAGACGCCCCCATTGGCCGGCATCCCGTTAACCGGCTGAAGATGGCTGTAACCTTTAAAAATGCTAAGGAAGCCATTACCCATTACTCAGTTCTGAAGCGCTATCCATCCCACACCTGGGTAAGGCTCAGGCTTGAGACAGGAAGAACTCATCAGATCCGTGTCCACATGGCATATATCGGGCATCCTGTAACAGGGGATCCCCTCTATGGAAGAAAATGCGGTCTCATGGATACGGGCGGGCAGGTGCTCCATGCCCGATATCTTGAATTCATGCATCCCATAACCGGGCAGCCCATGCGCTTTGAAGCGCAGCTTCCCGAGTACTTCAAAGAATTGACAGCCTTGCTGGAAGGATGGAAATCCAGGGGCTGAAAAGGGTATCATGCCCTGTTACTGAGTGAGATAAGTTGAAATTTATTATTGGACAGGTCCATTTCCATAAGGTATAATTTCTTTGACTACTGTGAGGTGATACGCAAATGCAAAGCGAACATATAGCTTTTAATGTTGAGGAAATGTCCTGTGAACACTGTGTAAAGACAATTAAGGAAAGGGTCTCCAGGCTCAACGGTGTTTATGAAGTATTGGTGGATCTTGAAGGAAAACGGGTAGTTGTGGAATATGATTCCGAGAGATTGGATGCAGAGACTATCAAGGGCACCATCGAGGATGCGGGATATACGGTTAAATAGCAAAAGAAAAAATGCCTGTCGCTGCATGGACGGGCATTTATGTTGAGTGCGGGGATGACGGCTTCACGGGTCTCATTCCTGCCTGACTGTCATGGATGATATTTATCGGTTTTTATGGTAAATTATTAATAAGCATGCAGTGGTAATCTAATTCTGGCCTGGAGGGTTCATGATGTATCTTCTTGGAAACCTGATCTGGATGATTTTTGGCGGGATTGTGTCCTTCGTATTATGGGCAGCGGCAGGCCTTGTTTGCTGCCTGACCATTGTGGGAATACCCTTTGGTATCCAATGCCTGAAAATAGCCTTTTTCATCCTGTGGCCCTTCGGCAAGGATGTTGAAATCGGCAGGTTCGGAATAGGCGGATTTGTTGGGAACCTGATCTGGATCATGGTTCTCGGCTGGGGTCTGAGCGTTACCCATTTGGTGATCGGTCTTGTTTTCTGCCTTACAATAATCGGGATTCCGTTCGGCAAGCAGCATTTCAAATTTGCCAAGCTTGCTTTGGTGCCTTTTGGGACCAGAATATATACAAAAAACTGGATCTAAGGGGGTTTACCAATTGATTGGTATCATGGGTGGAACCTTCAATCCCATCCATTACGGACACCTGTTGATGTGTGAGCATATCAGGGAGGAATTCAACCTGGAAAAAATTCTATTTGTACCTGCAAAAACCCCACCTCACAAGGGTTCTGCAGAGATCACAGAAACAGAGCACAGGATGGAAATGGTGGGGATGGCAATACAGGACAATCCCTGTTTTGAGCTCTGTGATGCGGAAATGAGGATGGAGGGGCCTTCCTATACCGTTGAAACCCTCAAGGTTTTAGCAGAGGAGTACGGTGAGGAAAACAGGTTATGCCTTATCATTGGAGCCGATTCACTGGTTCAGTTCACTGGATGGAAGCGGTATGAGGAAATACTCGATATGGCTGACATCATCGTGGCAAGAAGACCGGATACCAAGAACCGGTTGCTGGATCTGACTGTTGCCAGAATGAAGGCGGATCACAATGCGAGAATTTTCGTTTCCGGAGCCACTGCCCTGGACTTTTCATCCACCAGGATCAGGAACCGCATCAAGGAGGGTTTGTCCATCAGGTACATGGTTCCGGAGTGTGTGGAAAGCTACATCTATGAACACGATCTTTATGCGAGGAAATGATGGTGGATGAAATGCAACTGGAACAAATCCTTGAAAAACTATCATCCGCACTGACAGAAAAAAGGTATATCCACTCCCTCAGTGTGGCTGAAATAGCCGTAAAAATGGCAAAGCATTATGGAGTGGACGACAAAAAAATATATGTTGCAGGCCTGCTGCACGATTGCGGTAAGTTCTGCAAAGGGGACATTGCACGCGAGTTTGCACAAAAAATTGGCTACGAGCCTGATGAGATAGAACTACTGCAGCCAGGTTTGCTCCATGGTATTATAGGGGAGCATATAGCGCGGCAGGACTATGGTATTAAAGATCCGGAAATACTTAAGTCCATCAAATGGCATACCACCGGAAGGCCGGGTATGTCTGTATTTGAGAAAATTATCTATATCGCCGACTATATAGAACCTAACCGCAACTTTGCGGATATAGAGGCCATGAGAGAAGAGGCCTTCCGGAACCTTGACCGGTGTATTGTATTATGTGCCGACAGCACCATACGCTATGTTACCGACAAGGGATACCTGTTGCATCCAAGGACTGTTGAAACAAGAAACCATAGCCTGTTGGCCTTAAAGGCTTCGAACATGGCTTGAAAAAGGTGTGGTGATGACTTTGAACTGGCATCTGTTTCAATTTGATCCACAGTATATATTGGTAATAGCCGCCCGGCTTTTGGTGGCATGTGTCCTGGGCGGGATAGTGGGGTTCGAGCGCGAACACACCCGCCATAAACCCGCAGGCTTTAGGACACATATCCTTGTTTGTATGGGAGCCAGCCTGGCTACCATGATTTCCGAGTTTGCTTTTATTGCTTTCAGTGATGTAGTAAACGTTGACCCTACCCGAATAGGAGCTCAGGTGGTAAGCGGTATCGGTTTTTTGGGAGCCGGAGCCATCATCCGGCATGGGATTTCTGTCCGTGGCATCACAACCGCCGCCAGCATCTGGACTGTGGCATGTGTCGGGATTGCCTGTGGCATGGGGTTTTACACCGCCGCCCTTCTGGCTACCTTTTTGATATGGGCGGTATTGACATATTTGAAAATCTTCAAGAAAAAAATGACTGTAAGGAAATATACCCTTGCTCTGATCATTGAGGCTAAGGAAGCTGATATCCGTGAAGTTTCCTGGGATAAGGAGCTTAAGGATCTGGGGCTGAATCTTGAAAGCATGGATATCTCAAGAAGCAACGGGAAACTCCTCCACAAAATAATCTGCAAGACCGCTAAAGAAGGGAATGTGGATGTGGAGGGAATTGTGAAAGGGTTAATGAATATCAACGGGGTTATCCGTGTATCATTATAAATACCGGCTGGCCAAAAGCTGGCAAAAACCGGCCGGCCTGCAGGGGTTCTCAACGGGAACAGGCCGCAGACCGCATTTGAAATTGAGCTGAAGGAGTTGTTTTGTTTGGAGCAGCAAAAAAAGAAAAGCATTGGCAGAGAGATACTCGAGTGGGTCATACTCATTGTTGCGGCGTTCCTGATCGCTTCCATTATCCAAAGCCAGCTGTTTGCCCTTACCGAGGTTAACATGACCTCCATGATGGATACCCTTGTGCAGGGGGATAAACTTATTATGAGCAAGCTGGCCTATGCTTCAAATGAACCTCAAAGGGGAGATATCATCATATTTTTAAGGGATGAGTCCGTGAACGGGGTTATAGGAAGGATGGGCATATACATATCCGATGTGGCCTTAAAGCTCAAAGGTGATTTCAGGAGGAACCGGCTGATTAAGCGGGTTATCGGTATTCCCGGCGACAAGGTGGAAATACGGAATAATGTACTGTATATAAACGATGAGCCCGTGACCGAGGATTATGCCCGCGTTGATCCGGGATTGGGGATAGTGCCAAATGGCAGCATGGATCCGCTGGTAGTCCAAAAGGGCCAGTTGTTCGTCCTGGGTGACAACAGGGGACAAAGCATGGACAGCAGGAACTTCGGGGTTATTGATATGGAATGGGTTGAGGGAAAGGCCATATTCAGGATTCTGCCCTTTAAGAAATTTGGAAGAATCGAATAGGACTCTCACTAAAAATTACCGGGGATTCTCCCCGGTTTTTTTACATGTTCTTCCGCCGTAAAAATTATTTTTAGTAGTTGACAAGAAGGCGAAACAGTGTAATAATGATTCTTGCTGTTTAGTAAAAGTAAACAACTTGTCATGTAAGGGTTTGACATTGTTTAGTTTTATTAAACTCCACAAAATCAAGGATTACAGCTGAGGGACAAATGCTGGACACAAGTTTATTGAATGCTTTTGCCGGAGGAAGATGCCATGTCAATAGGGGAAAAAATAAAAAGACTCAGACTGGCTAATGATATGACTCAGGAGGAACTGGCAGACAGATGCGAGCTTACAAAGGGTTACATATCCCAATTGGAGCGTGATCTGACCTCGCCATCCATCTCAACCCTTCAGGATATTCTTGAATGCCTTGGTTCAAGCCTTCAGGATTTCTTCAGTGAGGAAGAGGATGAGCCGGTTGTATTCAAGGGCAACGACTTTTTCGTGAAGGAAATGCCCGAGGAGGGGTATTCCATCCACTGGGTCGTACCCAATTCCAACAGGCGGGCGATGGAACCCATAATTGTTGAGATTGAGCCCGGATGCTCGGTTTGGGAAGACACTCCCCATCAGGGCGAAGAGTTTGGCATGGTACTCAGTGGTAGCATTCAGCTTCTTCTCGGGAAAGAGCGGATGCGCATGAAAAAGGGCGACTGCTTTTATTTTAAGCCAGACAGAAATCATTGCATTAAAAACACCGGCAGATCTGTAGCCAAGGTATTGTGGATATCATCGCCGCCAAGCTTCTAGTCCGGATTTAACAGTGGATCGGGGGATTGTGATGGAAAAGTATATTATAGAACTGAGGAATCTGAGCAAGTCATATAACGGCATTAAGGTCGTTAACTCAATTGATCTGAAGATAAGGGAAAACGAATTCGTTACGCTTCTTGGCCCCAGTGGATGCGGCAAGACAACGACGCTGCGCATGATCGGAGGCTTTGAAGATCCGGACGAAGGCGAGATCCTTTTTCAAGGCAAGCTCTTAAACCCGGTGCCTCCCTACAAGAGAAACATCAACACGGTTTTCCAGAGGTATGCGCTTTTTCCCCATATGAATGTGTTTGAAAACGTGGCCTTTGGGCTCAGGATAAAGAAACTGCCCAAGGACGAGATAGTGGAAAGAGTGGAGAGAATACTCAAGATGATGGATCTTGAGAACTTCGGTAAACGTCATGTGGATTCTTTGAGCGGCGGCCAGCAGCAACGTGTGGCCATTGCCCGCGCCCTGGTAAACGAGCCGAAGGTGCTTCTTCTGGATGAGCCTTTGGGAGCTCTGGATCTGAAGCTGCGCAAGGAAATGCAGATTGAGCTTTTGGATATGCAGCGGAGTGTCGGGATTACCTTCATCTATGTCACCCATGACCAGGAGGAAGCCCTGACCATGTCGGATACCGTTGTTGTAATGAACCAGGGGCACATACAGCAGGTAGGAACCCCCGAGGACATTTACAATGAGCCCAACAACCGCTTTGTTGCTGATTTTATTGGAGAAAGCAATATAATCGAAGCCATTATGCTGGAGGATAAAAAGGTCAGGTTTGATGACCACACCTTCGATTGTGTGGATGTCGGTTTTGGACAGAATGAGCCGGTAGATGTGGTCATAAGGCCAGAGGATCTCCAGATAGTAACCGATCCCGGGAAGGGGATGATTCAGGGTACCGTGATTTCGGTGGTCTTCAAGGGAGTACATTATGAGATGCTCATCGAGAATGAACACAGAGAATACATGGTACACAGCACCCTGATGTTCCCTGAAGGCAGCAGGGTTGGAATGAATGTTCAGCCTGTGGATATTCATGTCATGAAAAGGGAGGGCCATGAGTCATGAAAAGAATGAAGATTCTTGCCTATCCTTATTCGGTGTGGATGGCCATCTTCATTGTCGTTCCCATTCTCCTTGTGCTTCTGTACAGCTTAACCGAGGGGGATATAAGGAACCTTGCAGAGCTCAGGTTTTCCACGCAGAGCTATGAACGTGTATTGGAGCCGATCTATCTAAAGGTGATCGTAAACTCCTTTATACTGGCGACTCTTTCCACCCTTTTTTGCCTGTTGCTGGGCTATCCTGTGGCAATGATTGTTGCCAGATCCAATCCAAAGGTGAGGGGCATGCTTCTGATGTTTTTGATCGTGCCCATGTGGATGAACTTCCTCTTAAGAACCTATGCCTGGATGTCCATCCTGTCGCCTAACGGTTTTCTGAATCGGCTCATGGATCTTTTGGGGTTGCCCAGACTGGAAATTATGCCCGGGAAAACCGCTGTTCTTCTGGGAATGATCTATAACTTTCTTCCCTTTATGATCCTTCCCATATACACGGTTTTAAGCAAGATAGACAAACAATTTCTTGAGGCTGCCAACGACCTTGGAGCTAACAATATGAGAACCTTTTTCAAGATTATTCTGCCTCTGTCCATACCCGGGGTGGTGTCGGGCATTACCATGGTGTTTCTGCCGGCTGTCAGCACCTTCGTAATCTCCGGGCTTTTAGGAGGAGGCAAGACACCCCTCATAGGGGATTTGATAGAGCACCAGTTTATGTGGGAGGGCAACTGGCATTTCGGGTCATCCCTTTCCATTATCCTGATGGTGATGATCCTGATATCCATGGCCATCATGTCCCGCATAGACAGGAATGGTCAGCAGGAGAAAAATGGCCAGTCAAAGGTTTGAATCTGGCAGTAAAGGAGCGATACTATGAAGAAAACGGCTGTCAGAATCTATATGGGTTTGATCTTTCTGTTTCTTTATGCACCTATAATCGTGCTGATCGTTTTTTCGTTCAACAAAACCAAGTCCCGGGGACAGTGGGCTGGCTTTACGCTGGATTGGTATGCTGAACTGTTCAAGGATCGCCTGATAACCGAGGCTCTTTACTACACCGTTATCATTGCTATATTGGCAACATTGATATCCACAATTGTAGGAACCATCTCGGCCATAGGCATCCATTATATGAAGGGTTTCAGCAAGAACCTGCTGCTTAATGTCAATAATATTCCCGTGCTCAACCCCGACATTGTTACCGGTGTAGCACTGATGACCCTGTTTTTATCAGCCGGGCTGAGGCTGGGCTTTGTGACCATGCTCATCGCCCATGTGCTGTTCTGTATTCCCTATGTGATCCTGGCGGTGCTTCCAAAGCTGAGGCAGCTTAACAAGCATACCGCCGAGGCAGCCATGGATCTTGGAGCTACCCCGTCCTATGCACTGAGGAAGGTAATTCTGCCCGAGATAAGACCGGGTATTATAAGCGGAGCTTTGATGGCCTTTACAATGTCCATAGACGATTTTGTGATAAGTTTTTTCACAACGGGAAACGAGGTCAGCAATCTGTCAATCCTTATCTATTCCATGGCAAAGAGGGGTGTAAAACCCACCATTAACGCCCTGAGTACCCTTATGTTCGTCACAGTAGTTATTCTGCTGTTGATAATCAATAAAAGAAGTGAAAAAGGAGAGGAGTTACTGCTATGAAAAGGATCCTGGTATCTGTCTTTACAGTGGTGGTATTGCTTACCATGGCGCTTACCATGTCAGGCTGCGGCAACAAGGTTGTTCTCAATGTGTTCAACTGGGGAGAATACATGGATAAGAGCTTATTGGACCAGTTTGAGGAGCAAACGGGGATTACCATCAACTACAAGACCTATGATACCAATGAAACCATGTTAGCCAAGCTGGAAGCGGGCGGGAGCAGTTACGACGTGGTCTTTCCGTCGGACTATGCTGTTTCGGAAATGATCAGAAAAGATATGCTGTTGCCTCTCGATTTTGAAAATATACCCAATTTCAAATACGTGGACGACAGATTCAAGAACCTGGAGTATGATCCTGAAAACAAGTACTCGGTTCCCTATTTTTGGGGCACCATAGGCATTCTTTATAACGAGGATATGGTGGATGACCCTGTGGACAACTGGGATATTCTCTGGAATCCCAAGTATGCCGGACGGATACTGATGAAGAAGGATGTCCGGGATGCTATGGGGGCTTCCCTGAAAAGGCTTGGTTATTCCATGAATTCCACCAACGACGAAGAACTCCGGCAGGCTCAGGAGGCTCTCATAGAGCAGAGAAAGCTTGTAGCCGGGTATTACGGGGATGAGATTAAGGATCTGATCGCCAATGGCGATGCGGCCATGGGGCTTACCTATTCCGGCGATTTCATGGAGCTTTATTGGGATGAAGATGCTGACTTCAGCCACATCAGTTTTGGTGTTCCCAGAGAGGGTACCAATCTGTGGTTTGATACCGTTGTCATCCCCAAGGGATGCAAGTATAAGAAGGAAGCCGAGATGTTCATAAACTTCCTGCTTGACCCGGATGTGGCATACCAGAATGCCATGACCATTGGTTATCCATCGCCCAATACCGTAGCCCTTGACAGGATGCGCCAGGAAGAACCGGAAGCCTTTGAACTGGAAGCCTTCTGGCCTGATGATGAAATCATAGAGAGAAGCGATGTCTATGTGGACCTCGGAGAATACAAGAGTATCTACAACCAGCTCTGGACCGAGGTGCTTGTAGACTAGACTGCTTAATCATATTTGGTCAAGTAGTGTCCCGTTGTTAAGAACTACAGCAGAAGTGTCCCGAGTGTTAAGTGACCTGTTGTTAGACGATACCTGAATTCGAGGGATTATTAGTGTGAACATGAACACGCCCATATATAACATGTTACTGAAATATTCCGGCAAAAGACCCCTTCCCTTTCATATGCCCGGCCATGTGATGGGGAGGGGACTTGCCGGTCTTTTAAAAGATGCAGGTTCTTTGGATATCACCGAAATCCCGGGATCGGATTCCCTTCACGATCCCGATGGCGTGATAAAAGAAGCTCAGAACCTTGCTGCTAGTGCCTTTGGAGCAGCAAATACATACTTTTCGGTAAATGGTTCCTCTTTAGGGATACACGCCATGATCCATGCGGCGATAAGACCGGGTGGGAAAATCCTCATAAACCGTGATGCCCACACATCGGTGATCAACGCCATCTCGATTCTTAAGGCCGAACCGGTATACATACTTCCTGATTATGATAAAAAGGCGCATCTAAATCTTGGCTGCCGGCAAGATGACCTGATAAACGCCCTTTCACAGGATCGGGACATTGATGCGGTTCTCATGACAAGGCCCAACTATTACGGAGTTGCATCCCATATTGGCTCCATGATTGAGGCGGCCCGATCCCGCGGGATTCCATTTTTGGTGGACGAAGCCCATGGAGCTCATTTCTCATTCTCCGGTCTCTTTCCCCAACCTGTGCTGGAGCTGGGTGCCGATGCATGTGTACAAAGCCTTCATAAGACCCTGCCAGCCATGACCCAAACAGCCCTGGTTCATGAAGGTTCATCCTCGCTGTTGGGTAAAGGGAGGCTTTTTAAGTATATGTCCATGCTCCAGACCACAAGTCCCTCCTATGTTCTGATGGCATCCATTGATATCGCCCGCGAGATCATGGAGCAGAGGGGAGAAGAGTTGTACGATGGATTATATAAAAGGATTGATATCTTCTACCGGGAACTTTCAAAGATTGATGGTGTCAGGCGCATAAAGCCTGATAACCCAGGTGTTGACACCGACTTTTCGAGGATTGTACTGAGCTTTGAAAGAAGCGGTCTTACCGGGTTTGAGGCAGAAAGAATACTTCGTGAGTCTTCGGGAATCGTGGCAGAAATGGCGGACTATTATCATTTGGTTTTTATTGCCACGCCCTTTCATACCGATAAGGACTTTGAAGCCCTGCTTAAAGGTATACGGGAGGTGGCAAGGCATGGGAAGGGCCCTTTCACTGATAAATTCTCTTTTGTAGGGATACCGGACAGCCTGCCAGAGAGGGCAATGAATCCAGGTAAAGCCATTGAAATGCCTGCTGAATACATCGATTTGAATGCTGCCTCAGGCAGGATCAGCGCAGCCACCATCACACCGTATCCTCCCGGAATCCCTCTGGTTTACCCGGGAGAGGTGATCTCCGGGGAGCTTGTCCGCATGCTTTCGGAAATCCAAGGTTCAGGCGGACGGGTTCATGGTATAATGGATGGTAGAGTACAAGTGATAATTAAGGCATAATGGAGTTATAACCGATGAATAAAGGCATTTTTATTACCTTTGAGGGAAATGACGGTTCCGGGAAGACCACCCAGATCGTGCTTCTTACAGAGTACCTGAAGCAAAAAGGGATTGATGTCATTACCCTGCGGGAGCCAGGCGGAACCGACATAGGGGAGAAGATACGTGGTATCCTTTTGGATAACCGGAACAAGGGAATGAGCCCTGTTGCAGAGATGCTGCTCTATGCCGCTTCCCGGGCTCAGTTGGTGTCAACTGTCATAAAGCCGGAACTGGCCAGAAACAAGGCTGTGATCTGTGACAGGTTCATTGATTCATCGCTGGCCTATCAGGGCACAGGAAGAGGCCTTGGAACCGAAAATGTCTGGGCGGTGAACAAACTGGCTGTAGACGATTGTCTTCCCGATATAACCTTTTTTATGGATGTGGACGCTGACACGGCGATGGCAAGACGTGATGCCAAGGGCGAGGAGGCAGATCGGATTGAAAGCGAAAAAATGGATTTCCACAGGCGTGTCTACTCAGGTTATCTGGAACTATCAAGGCAGGACCCCCTCCGCATCAAGCGGATCAATGTTAACCGGAGCCCTCAGGAAGTCTTTGCCGAGATCCGGGGATATGTGGACGAATTTTTGGAGAAAGCCAAAGGGTAAAGGGATATGGGTCTGAAGATTGACAGGGGCAGTTCGGGCAGGAGGCCTCAGCGCCTGCCCTCCCGGGTGAGCAAGCAAACCGATAAGGTTCAGGAAAAGAGCACCACCCAGTTCAGTTCCCACATGGACAGGCAGTTTGGCAATGCCCAGGAAGAAATCCTGAGGCAGATGGCCAAGGATATTGAGAATCAGGGGGAACGGCTGGCGGAGCATGTGGACATCAGCGAACTTAAGGTTTACAAACGGCTGGTTTCGGAGTTTTTAAACCAGGCCATCAGAAGCTCCTCAAGGTTTATGAAGGAGAGCTTTCTGGACAGGCGGGGAAGGCACAGGGTATATGCCATCATAAAATCCATCAATGAAAACCTTGACAAGCTTACCCAGGAGGTATTAAAGTCCGAACGCAACCGCATAGAAATTCTGGGCCGGATTGAAGACATCCGAGGCCTAATTCTTGATTTGATCCTTTGAGCGAGGGATATCAGTTTGAGCATTCATGATTTTATTGGACAAAAACAAGTTTTTAACCGATTCATGGGGCAGTTCAGATCCGGTATGGCAAGCCATGCTTATGTTTTATCTGGGTCTTCCGGCATCGGAAAGAAAACATTGGCTCGTGAAATGGCCAAAACGCTTCTTTGCACCGAGGAGCCTTCCAGGGCTCCCTGCGGAAGATGCCGGGGTTGCAAGAGCTTTGATGCCGGTTCAAATCCAAACTTTTTCGAAATCGCACCAAAAACACGCAATATATTGATTGAACAGATACGGGTGATTCTTGAAGATATCACGGTCCGTCCGGCTCATGGAAGGAAGGTCTACCTCATCCAGGAAGCCGATCGGATGACGCCCCAGGCTCAGAACTGTCTTCTAAAAACCCTTGAAGAACCACCTCCCTATGCAGTAATCCTTATGACTGCAAGCAATTTTGAATCCCTTCTTATCACCATACGTTCCAGGGTAGTCCATTTAAAGCTTGGACGCTATTCGGATGAAGAGATGAGGATGATCCTGAGAATGCACGGGAAGGATTCATCTGATACTGATCCTGCCATAGCCTATAGTGAAGGAATCCCGGCCAGGGCACTTGCCATAACAGGGAATAAGAGCTTTGTGGAAACCAGGGAACTTGTCTTTTCTTATCTCTTTGGAAGCGGCGACGGAAATTCTGCCGATTGTGAGCTCAACCAGCATTTGTCAGGAAATAAGGATGCCCTTTCCGATTGCCTGAATATCCTGGAATCGGCCTATCGCGATGCAATGCTGATACTCTGCGGAAAAACCGATAGCTTGATTAATTGGGATAAAAGAGATAAACTTATGGAGTATGCAAAAAAGAGCAGCATACAGGCTTTGATAGCTAAAATAGAGGAACTGAATGGGGTTCGCAGCCAGCTTAAGCGCTATATCAACCACCAGCTTGCGGTGGATCTGGTAACGCTGGTACCCCATGAGGTATGACATTATAAGAGGTGCATTTATGATAAATGTTGTAGGAGTCCGTTTCAGGACTGCCGGAAAGATATATTATTTTGATCCAGGCGATCTTGATATAAAAGATGGCGATATGGTCATTGTTGAAACAGCCAGGGGCGTTGAATGCGGAAAAGTGGTCGTCGCCAGTCATGAGGTTTCGGAAGAAGAGGTAGTGCTCCCCCTAAAAAGCGTGATTCGCAAGGCGGATGAGGAAGACCTAAGGCATGTTGAGGAGAACAAGCAAAAAGAGGTTGAGGCCTTCAGCATCTGCCTTGAAAAGATAAAAAAGCACGGCCTTGAGATGAAACTTATAGATGTGGAATACACCTTCGATAATAACAAGATTCTTTTCTATTTCACGGCGGACGGCCGTGTGGACTTCAGGGAGCTGGTTAAAGACCTGGCTTCAGTATTCAGGACAAGAATTGAATTAAGACAGATAGGCGTCAGGGATGAGGCGAAAATGATGGGCGCACTGGGCACATGCGGAAGACCCCTTTGCTGCAGCACCCATTTGTCTGAATTTCATCCCGTATCCATCAAGATGGCCAAAGAACAGGCTCTCTCCCTCAATCCGTCCAAGATATCCGGAACCTGCGGCCGGCTGATGTGCTGCTTAAAGTATGAGCAGGATAATTACGAATACCTTCTGAAGAGGATGCCCAAGGTTGATGCTGTGGTCCAAACTCCCAAAGGACCCGGAACAGTGGTTTTTGTATCCCTACTCAAAGAAATGGTCAAGGTGAAGCTTGACAATGAGCAGGGTGCCGATATTGAGGAATACCATATCGACAATGTGAAGATTGTGCGGGATGCCGAAAAGAAGAATGACAATGAAGAAAACCTTCTTGAGGAATTGAAGGAACTCGAAGACTGATAAAGAGTCGGCAAGAAACTGAAAAATTGGCTGATTGACATAAGAATATTATTGGTATAGGATATTTCTGTGGTGAACAACCAACAATCACGTGGAGGTGTTATAGATGGCTTATTTTATCAACGAAGAATGCATTAGCTGTGGTGCGTGTGAACCTGAGTGTCCCGTTACCTGTATCTCCGAAGGAGACGGTACATATGTGATAGATGAGGATGCATGCATCGATTGCGGTTCATGTGCGGATGTTTGCCCGACAGGAGCTCCGCAGCCTAAATAAGGAAAGTTATGGGGAGCCAGGCAAAGTCCTGGCTCTTTAATCTAGGTATTTCTTTGACTACACAGGCGGGCTAAACCCGCTTTTTTGCTATAATGAACCGGGTCTGGATATACCCCCGGCCAGATCTTGCAGGAGTGAGCTTTTTGGGATTCTTGGTTTACGATGATGAGACGCTGGAAGACTTACAGCTGAACAACCTTTATATCATTCAAAAGAAGGAGTCCTTCAGGTTTGGCATGGACGCTGTGCTCCTTGCCGGTTTTGCAAAGGCAAGACCCGGGGACACCATTGTGGATCTTGGGACGGGAACCGGTATTATGGCCATTTTAATGTCTGCCAAAACCATGGCTGATAAGATCATAGGTCTTGAGATCCAGCCGGATATCGCCGATATGGCAAGGCGGTCTGTTGAAGGAAATGGACTGTCTTCCAGGGTCAGTATCGAGGTTATGGATATCAAAGATGCAGCACGCCATCTTCCCGCTGGTGGAATCGATGTGGTAGTTACCAATCCACCCTATACAAAGTGGGGAGGAGGCCTTGTCAATCCTGATGAATCCAGAGCCATATCCAGGCACGAGATTCTATGCACATTGGAGGATGTGGTCAAGACTGCCTCATCCCTTTTGAGATGCCATGGCGAGTTCTATATGGTTCACAGACCCGACCGGCTCTGTGATATCATGGTGGAGATGAGAAACAACCAGTTGGAACCCAAGGAGCTCAGAATGGTATGCCCAAGAGCTGGGGACGCGCCTTCACTATTGCTCATCAAGGGAATCCGCAGGGGAAATTCCGGCATGAAGTTGCTTGCTCCCCTTTATATATACGATGCCGATGGAAATTATACCAGCGAGGTACGATCCATATACGGCTTGTCGGAGAAGTCTTCCACGCCGCGCGATACGAGGTGAGACCATGGCTATACATTTGAAGGCTCCCGTGGATCAGGAGCTGTTAAACACTCTGAAAGCAGGAGATGAGGTGCTAATAAGCGGCACCATCTATACCGGAAGGGACGCCGCCCATAAAAGGATGATGGAGATGATTGAAAGAGGAGAACCACTTCCTTTTAACATCAGGGGGCAGATCATCTATTATGTGGGACCGTGTCCTGCTCCTCCGGGAAAGATCATAGGCTCTGCCGGGCCCACTACCAGTGGCCGCATGGATGCCTATACCCCCAGGCTCATTGAAATGGGGCTTAAGGGAATGATAGGAAAAGGAGCGCGCAGTAAAGAGGTTATAGCTGCTATCAAACAATACGGTGCGGTGTACTTTGGCGCCACGGGCGGAGCGGCTGCCCTTATAGCTTCCTGTATCAAAAAAGCTGAGGTTATCGCCTTTGAGGATCTTGGCACCGAAGCCATCAGGAAACTGGAAGTTGAAAACATACCCTGTACGGTCATAATAGACACCAAGGGCAATGATGTGTACATAACTGGAAGAGCCAGGTATGAAAGAAAGGGGCGGGTTTAAGGCCATGTTTGAAAAGAGGATTAACATATTTGTGGGCCATTATGGCAGCGGAAAATCCGAGATAGCTGTCAATGCAGCCTTTAACATAAGGCAGGAAAGGGAAAATGTTGTACTGGCTGATATGGATATCGTAAACCCCTTCTTCAGAAGCCTTGACGCCAAAAAGATGCTGGAATCCATGGGGATTGGCGTTCTGGCTCCGCTCTTTGCCAATACCAACGTGGATGTTCCCGCTCTTATTCCTGAGATAGCAGCGGCTATAAAGAACCGGGAGAACAACGTTATTCTGGACGTGGGCGGTGATGATGACGGCGCAAGGGTTTTGGGGCGCTACCACAAGGATATTTTAGACGGCGAATATGACCTGTTCTTTGTCATAAACAGGGCAAGACCCCTGACAGGAGATCTTGAGGACACCCTGCAATATATGGAAGCCATTCAGGAAGCATCCCGGCTGAAGGTGACAAGGCTCATCAGTAATACCCACTATTTAGACCAAACATCCCCGGAGGATGTGGCATATGGTCTTGACCTGAGCCGCCAGGTGTCTGAAAAAACCGGTGTTCCCATCGCCGCTGTCTGTGTCATGGAGGGAATGGAGCATCTGGCCAAAGATTTGGGCGCCCCTCTATTTGTTTTGAGAAAGAACATAAAGCTGCCGTTTTGACGCTGATGGGAAAGGGGAAGGAGGCATAACTTACCTTCATCAAGGCGAGGTTTTGCTGACAGATGCAACCGTTTTAAGGAGGAAGCGAAAATGATATTGGAAACAGAAAGGCTGATCCTGCGTCCATGGAACGAATCAGACGCCGAAAGCTTATATGAATATGCGAAGGATCCCCGTGTTGGGCCCATCGCCGGATGGCCGCCGCACAAGAGTGTGGAAGAAAGCCTTGATGTGATAAAAAACGTGTTCAACGGTCCTGAGTGCTATGCAGTATGCCTCAAAACAGATAATGTTGCTATTGGCTGTATTGAACTTAAGCTGAAGGGCAGAACGGATATGACCGACAGGGATGACGAATGCGAGCTGGGCTATTGGATTGGTGTACCATTCTGGGGTAGAGGATATATACCTGAGGCGGTAAGGGAAATCCTTCGACATGGATTCGAGGATCTCGGGATGACCACCATCTGGTGTGGCTATTATGACGGTAATGAAAAATCGAAGCGGGTTCAGGAAAAGTGCGGTTTTATCTATCACCATACCTGCCATGATGTTCCGGTGCCCTTGTTGGGGGAAACACGGATAGGACATACAAACTTTCTCACAAAGGAACAATGGCAATCAGGGCTTATAAGGAATGATTAAAAACAAAAGCTGCGGTTCCCATGTCTGATAACGCGGACATGAGAGCCGCATCTATGCCTATAAGACTTTATACAATTAATGCCTAATATATAGTATACATACTGCGCCCTCAGAATTGTGTATAATGGACATGGTCCATGGAGTAGCATGGAGCGCAATACAAGATGAAGCAAGATACGGATACCAGATTAAGGGAGAAATACTATGGATATTGTAATGGACTTACTTCTTATGCTGGGCGGAGTCGCTGTATTCATGTTCGGTATGAAACAGATGAGCTCCGGTCTTGAGCGAAGCGCAGGATCGAGAATACGCAACCTTTTTAAGAGACTGGACAAAAACAGGGTAGTCAATTACGGAACCGGAATTGTGGCTACTGGCCTTGTACAGTCTTCTTCAGCCACTTCGATCATGACAGTCGGACTTGCCCATGCAAACATCGTAACGGTCAAGCAGGGTTCAGGTTTTATCCTGGGCGCAAAAGTGGGCACCACTCTTACAGCATTTCTGTTTGCCCTTTCAGGAATCAGCAAAGGCAGTTTTGACATCAGCTATGTTTTTGCCTCGCTCGCGTTCGTCGGTGTAATCATTATTTTCTCCACCACCAACGAAACCCTCAATAAGATAGCGCCGTTTTTAATCGGCTTTGGCATGCTGTTTGTAGGGATGGAAGTGATGGAAAGTGCAATCGGAGGTGCGGATTCGACCCTGAGTATCCAGCTCACCAAACTGTTCAAGTATGATATAATGCAAAACCCCATCCTGCTGGTGATACTGGGTATCCTGTTTACAGGCATAATACAGTCATCCACGGCGGCAACCGGTGTATTCATCGCCTTATTAGGCACGGGAGTAATCCAGAATACAGATCAGGCATTTTTCCTGGTGATGGGAGCAAATATCGGAACCTGCACCGACGGCATTATGGCTTCACTCACCACCAACGCCAACGGAAAACGCATTGCGCTGTTCCATGTTATTACCAGCGTAATCGGCGCAGTATCATTTTCGATCATCCTGGTTCTTTTCAGGGCACCCATAGTAGGTATATTTGAAAGCATGTTCCCCGGAAAACCCCAGTTCAGTCTGGCAACCTATAACCTGGCATATAACACTATTTACACCTTGATATTGCTTATGCTTATCGATCCGTTGGTTGCTCTTGTAACAAGGCTGGTGAAGGACAAGCAGGAGGAACTGGAAGAGGTGTCGTATATCGACGAGCGTTTCCTTCAGACCCCTGCGGTTGCCATTGAACAGGCATTGAAGGAATTGTACGATATGACCATTCTTGCTAAGGAGAACCTTGATCGTGCCTTTAATTCCCTGCTCATCGGGGATACCAGTGACAGGAACAGGATAGATGAGGTTGAGCACCGTATCGATACCCTTACAGGCAAGCTTACAAGCTTTTTCATCAAAATCTCATCAGTGACCAAACTTCCTGAAGATGAAAAACTGATTGGCGGGCTTCATCATGTAACCAACGATATAGAGCGTCTGGGCGACTATGCTGTTCTTTTGGCGAAAGAAACCAAGTACATGAAAAAGAATGAGGTTGCATTTGTAGACCAGACCAGGGAAGAGCTTAGCCGGATATATGCACTCATATCCGAAATGTTTGAACTTGGTTTTGACGCGTTTAAAAATCGCAGAACCAGGTATTTGAGATCAATTGCAAATATTCAAAAGGAAATCAAGAAACTGATAAAATCCACGCGTGACGAGAATGTAGTGCGCTTAAGCTCCGGGATGTACCCTGTTGAGGTATCGAAAAGCATTTATTCGGTCCTGTTCTCACTGCAAAGGATTGCGGACCACATCGTGAACATTGCTTTCTCAATCAAATCTACCACCGGGAGTAAATCAGAAGCATTCCAGGTCATCGAGAAGGAAATGCAGAGAAAGGAAAAGGCATTATCAGCAGGCCGGTTATTCTGATTAGCCGTCCCACTGCCGCTTCAAGTCCATTTTCAGGCTGTTTTAATATCATTAATTCAGCCTGAAGCAGGACATGGGCAGAATTTATTATGAAGCTCCTTAACCTTTGCCTAAATCGCATTAAGCTTATTTTCGTATTGATTCTGCAATATCTTGAAGGTTTCCTCATGACCTCCAACATCGGGATGATAAGCCCTGCACAGAGCTTTATATCTTCTCTTTATATCCTCTTCAGTTAAGCAGCCTGAAAAGAAATCAAAAGAATGATTATTGTCCCCGACTGCGGAAGAAGCATTTTGACTTATAATCCGGAGAGTCTCCTTATTTATCTCTTTGGAAAGCTGAATTGCTTTTTCTATCTGCGGTATGAACACTCTTTTGAAAACTTCAGCATCAATGCCCGATTCATAGGCTGACATCTGCTCCGTCAAGATATTTATAAGGTTTATATATTCATGGAATTTCTGTTCCATAACCGGATCCCGGCTTATGCTCATTGCTGCGTCAACCTGGCGATTGAGATCCCCGAGTCCATCGATCAGTTCAACTAGGGTATCCAGGTAGTGCTGGCAGCGCTGTGTGCTTTTGCCTTCTTCAAATGAATCTTCGGACTGTTTCAGAAATGCTTCCGCAGGTATTGCCCGATCTGATTTTCTCGCCAGCGATGCAGGAATAGTGCCGGAAAAATTCATACCCATCTCTTCACCCAGTTCCTTCCACTCCATGCCGAGCGAGATCAAGATGGCAATGATACCAAGGACAGTAACCGCAAAATACAACACCGCGAAGACAGCGTCTATTTGAGGAATGCTCTTCAGGTACTCAAACGGGCTCATCCCGTATACTCTATCCATCTCGTCATAGGTGAAGAGTATGGCGTAGACCACAAAACCTGCGCTGGCCGCTATGGACAGGGGTACGGCGCGGGTAAGAAGCTTTATGGTTATGAAATTCACAAATCGAAGCAGATGCCATCCCACGCATGCCAAAGCAGGGAGCTTTGTCGTGGATTTATCTTTCAAATTGTCATAGTCGCTTTCACACACATCATAGAGATATGACCAGCCCTTGTAGAGATACATAAATATGTACTCGAATACTGCCATTAAAGCCGCGATAATTGTCTTGGTTATTGCGGCCGCAAGGCTTCCCACCAGGTATATAAGCACAAATACGATGCTGAAGATTGTAAAGAGTGAAATGATCAGGAGACTTTCAAAACGGCTATCATTTTAAAACCCCTTATCATTCAAGTTTTTCGAATTTAAAAGAGAATACAGACTTATGGGGCAGTACCTTTTCTGCCAGTAACCTTACATAACCATCCAGTTAATTGCTTATTTTAACAAAAGAGCAAATGGATGTCCATATAGTAGAAAAAATAAGCTGCAGGATAATTTCGCTGTCTAGTACGCTCTCTTTCTGAAAAAGAATGATTAAAAGACAAGAGATGCGGTTCCCATGTCTGACAACGCAGATATGAGAACCGCATCTTATAAGACTTTATACAATTAAAGCTTAATACTATCTGATGGTGATGCGAAGGGACCCGGGATAACATGGACGCCACGGTGATTTCCGAAGTAGTCCGAGTCAAAGCGTATCGGTGTTCCGTCCACATCCTCAAAATACTGTTCCGGTTCGAATGCTTTGCCGAGGATTTCGGTGTTAACCATCCGGGAGCTGAAATCCTTGAGGTGATCAAATATATTAGTGTTCAGATAATAATGACCGTCCTTTTCTACAAGTTCAACCTTAATCTCATGTTCGCTGTCAACCGACAGGCCGTTTACTTCTTTTTTCCAGGGTTTAGCACCGTTTAGATACACATTTCCTTCACTCCAGATTGGCAGATGACCAAAATGAGCATCCTCCAAAGCCATCATATTAGGACGCTGTGTAAAATCAAACTGCGAAATCCATTCATCATAGGTCGGGTACTCATCGAAAACATGCGTTCCAACAAGCCTGTTTTCCGAAATTGCCTCTTGCGGATCCTGATCATTATAAGTGACATAGTCTTCAGATGGCCATTTCTGTACAAATACATTGTTGTAGAAACGGTTGTCCCCATGAAGGATGGTCATAAAGCCCATTACTTCGGTACGGTGCGGTATGTGGTAAGGCGTATAACGCCAGTGGGTACCGTCGCCAACACTGGTAAAGGCACCACAGATAAGGTTGTGGACCAAAGCAACACCTTGTGTCGCAAAGCGAAGGCTGACGTCTGAGAGAAGGATATTGTTATCGATTAGTGTAGGCCCATGACTGACCTCAACAAATAAATCCTGAGACATCATGCTTCCGGGAAGATTCTTGGCATATGGCGGCCGTTGGTTGTCATGAAGCAGGTTCTGAGTAATACGTGTACCCTGAGCTTCCCAGTCACACCAGATCCCCATAGTACAATGGTGGATATGATTCCGGCGTATGATCACATCGATGGCTGCATGCAATTTGATTCCGGAAACTTCTGCTCCGCCGAGTTCCATCATATTGTTGATATGGTGGATATGATTGTCTTCGATAATACTGAAGACACCACCCATCCGGCCGATAATGCCACCCTGTTCACAATGGTGGATGTTGCAGCGGCGTACGATATGACTGCCTATTTTTTCTTTCATCCAACCGTGATACTGACCGCGGCATATTGCATCCCGCTCCATTTGGGTAGGACTTTTTACATGCTTATTTGTAAAGTAATGCTCGTTTTCAGGATCAAGATATTTTCCAAGAGAAATGCCGGCGCACTTGCTGTTTGAAATCTCGCAATCTTCAATTATCCAGCCCTTGCTCCAGTGAGGGCCGATCATGCCATCCTGAAAAGCTGCAGGTGGTGCCCAGGTGGTGGCAGCCTTATCGATCTTGAATCCTCTGACCGTTATATAACCGACGCCTGTTTTTGAAGGCATAAAGCATCTGCGTCGTACATTGAATTCTACATTTTCCTTATTTGGATCAAGACCTTGGAAATTGGCATAGATAATTGTTTCATCGGCCTGTGTGTCCTGCTCGGTATACCACTTATAGACAGAGTCTTCCGGTACCCAACTGTACTCATAAACTTCGCCTTTGATACATTCTTCTAAAGTCGTGGCTTCATACATCGCCTTGTCATTTAAATATACACAGCCGGTATGTTTGTTTGGTTCCGCGAAATACCAGTCTCCATATACCAAAGTTGTATAAGGATTGTAATCGCCGAAAACACTGTTTGGGATCCGGCATACCCAAACGTTTTCCTTGTAATGCTTCCAGGTTTTTATCTGTTCTGCACCGGTAATCACTGCACCAAGAGGCTCTGTGCTGATATAAGTGATACGGGCATCTTCAGTACCTGGATGAACAGGGTCTACATATTCCCGGTAAATCCCGGGCGCCACCAACACTTCATCACCGGGAAGCGCCACCTTCGCGGCGTCATTGATACGTTTAAATGGTCTCTCCCTGGAACCGTCGCCGTCCCTTACGGCATTCACATCAACATAGTATTTCATGCCTCATTCTCCTATTTTTACATAGTTTCTTATACTATTAAGATACCACTTCCGGGTATTATTTTATCAATAATAAAATGGGTTATGGCAAGCTTTTGTCCATTGTTCTAATAAGAAATGCAGGCTAGTTGATAAACAGTATAAATATTGGGTAAATAATCCATGTAGATTTCAGAATATAAAATACACCAGATATTCCTACGAAGGGTATTATAACATGACAGATTATTGCCTCGAAGCCTTGCGAAAGATTAATGGGAACACATACAGCACTATGAAGATGCCACAACTTCAATTGTTCATGAAATCATAAAGCGGGCCTGTTCAAACAATTCCTGAATAAAAATTCAAAAAAGTACCCTTTCCTTTTCAAATTCCATTAATAAGTGCTATAATATATAAAGTTGTGCAAGAAATCATTGAATGTAGAGGAGTTACATATGGCTAAAGTTACATTCAGGGAAGATCGGTGCAAGGGCTGCGGCCTGTGCATCCAAGTGTGCCCTAAAAAAATAATTCGTGAAAACAGAGACAGAATCAACGCAAAAGGATATTTCCCGGCAGAGGTTGTGGAAATGGACAAGTGTATCGGCTGTGCATTTTGCGCAACCATTTGTCCCGATTGCGTTATCAAGGTTGAGAAGTGAGGAGGGAACCGGGAATGGGAGAAAGACTTCTAATGAAAGGCAATGAGGTTATTGCGGAGGCCGCAATCCGTGCGGGATGCCGCCACTATTTCGGTTATCCCATCACACCTCAGACAGAGATTGCACATTATATGGCAAAGAAGATGCCGAAGGTTGGAGGCGTATTCCTCCAGGCTGAGAGTGAGGTGTCTGCCATTAACATGGTATATGGCGCCGCCTCAACAGGCAAACGGGTTATGACATCGTCGTCAAGTCCGGGGATAAGCTTAAAGCAGGAAGGTATATCCTATGCTTCGGGAGCACAGCTGCCGGCAGTTATTGTTAACATCATGCGCGGAGGGCCCGGGCTGGGAGGAATCCAGCCATCCCAGAGCGACTATTTCCAGGCCACCAAGGGTGGCGGCCATGGCGATTATCATTTGATCGTTCTTGCGCCTTCCAGCGTTCAGGAGCTTTATGAACTGACAGTGGACGCCTTTAATCTGGCCGACCAGTACAGAATGGTTGCCATGATCCTTGGAGACGGTGTTTTGGGTCAGATGATGGAAGTGGTCAACTTCCGTGACGAAGAGCCCATTGTTAAGGCGGATAAGTCCTGGGCTGCCAGTGGACACGGCATGAAACGGGAGCATAACACCGTCACATCCATCCATTTGGATCCTGCCGTATTGGAGCAATGGAACATAGCTTTGCAAGACAAGTACAAGACCATAAGCGAAAAGGAACAGCGCTTTGAGCTGTATAAATGCGACGATGCGGAGATTATCATAGTTGCCTATGGCTCTGTGGCGCGCATTGCAAAGAATGTTGTTCAGGTAGCAAGAGAGGAAGGCATCAAGGTTGGGCTTTTAAGACCCATCACCCTGTGGCCTTTCCCCACAAAAGCCTTTGAGCAGGTTATAGATAAGCCCAATGCTTTCCTCACCGTTGAGATGAGCTCGGGGCAGATGCTTGAGGATGTCATGCTTGCCGTGAAAGGAAGAAAGCCTGTTCACTTCACAGGAAGAATGGGCGGCATGATTCCAAAAGTGGACGATATCATGGCCAAGATCAGGGAGATCAGGGCCGATTAACGAGGATTTTGGAAAGGAGAGGTTGCAAATGGCTGTTGTATTTGACAGGCCTCATGCTTTAGTAGATATACCCATGCACTACTGCCCCGGTTGCACCCACGGCATTGCCCACAGGCTGGTTGCCGAGGCACTGGACGAGCTGGATATAGAGGGAAGGACTGTGGGGGTCTCCTCTGTGGGATGTTCCTACAACAATTATTTCTACTTTAACTGTGACATGATACAGGCTGCCCACGGGCGCGCCCCTGCGGTTGCAACGGGCGTGAAAAGGAGCCTGCCTGATAACATTGTATTTACATATCAAGGTGACGGCGACCTGGCTGCCATCGGTACGGCGGAGATCGTCCATGCTGCAGCAAGAGGGGAGAACATCACTGTCATTTTTATCAACAATACCATATATGGAATGACATCGGGACAAATGGCACCCACCACCTTGCTGAATCAGGTGACAACCACTACACCTTACGGAAGGGATGCTAAGGAACACGGAAACCCCATCAGGGTTTGCGAAATGCTTTCCACTCTGAAAGGTCCGGCATATATTGAGCGGGCATCGCTCCATGATATAAAGAATATCAAGAAGGCGAAGGAAGCCGTAAAGAAAGCCTTCAAGGTTCAGATGGCAGGAAAGGGATTTTCGCTTGTTGAGCTTCTCTCTACCTGTCCCACCAACTGGGGTCTGGATCCTCTGGAATCCCTTGACCGTGTGAAGAATGAAATGATGGAATACTATCCCCTTGGTGTGTTTGCGGGAAAGGATCTGGAGGTGTAGTTTATGTTTCTTCATGAAGTGATCATTGCAGGTTTTGGCGGCCAGGGCATCCTGTCTGCCGGAAGACTGATTGCCTATGCCGGAATGCTTGATGGCAGGGAAGTCTCCTTTCTTCCGTCCTATGGCCCCGAAATGCGCGGCGGAACGGCCAACTGTATGGTGGTTGTCTCGGATGAGCCAATAGCTTCACCGGTACTTAACAGCTGCACCGCATTGATAGTGATGAATAATCCTTCTCTGGAGAAGTTTGAAAGCTATCTTAAGAAGGATGGAGTCCTGATTACTGATAGCTCCCTGGTGCAGAAAAAGCCTGTGAGGGATGACATACGAAGCTTTGAGCTTCCTGCTACTCTAATGGCCACTGATGCTGGTAACAAGGCGTTTTCGAATATCTATCTGATCGGAAAGCTTATCAAGGAGACAGGCATCATCACGCCGGAGAGCTTTGAAAAGGCTCTGTATGGCGTGTTGTCCAAAAGCAAGCATTATCTGATACCCCAAGAGATGGAAGCCCTGAAAGCGGGAATGGATTATTAATACGAAAACATTTAAAGGCTCTGCTCGGTCGGAGCCTTTTTTGTTTTATGCGAAAATCCTGATTTCTCTTGGAAATGGCATCCGTAAATGGTCGCCGGATTTTCTAGACATGGGAAAAATGATAAGCAGCATTGACTTTTTGTAAAAGTTTGAAGTAGAATGATAACAGTATTTGTAAATACAGCATCATTGTAGGCCGGTTCAGGCAGCCGGTCATTTTGATGCATGCAGCGCCAATAGCGTTAATATTGATAATAATGATAAGGAGATGGGCTTATGGGGATTATCAGAGCGGCATTTGAAGCAGTAAGAGGAGGCCTTGCCGATCAGTGGCTGGAAGTAATTGAAGCAAACGATATGAGCGACACCACCGTGATGACAACCGGTGTGAAGGTGCGAAACGACAAGCGAAACCGGAACATCAAGGGAACCGACAATGTTGTTTCCCAGGGCTCAGTTATTCACGTGTATCCCAACCAGTTCATGATACTTACAGACGGAGGCAGAGTAGTTGACTATTCTGCAGAACCCGGCTATTACAAGGTTGATAATTCTTCCTCACCATCCCTTTTCAGCGGGCAGTTCGGTGAGGCGCTAAAGGAAACATTCAGCAGAGTAAAATATGGGGGAACCACTCCCTATTCCCAGAAGGTTATATTCATCAATCTTCAGGAGATCAAGAACATTGCCTTCGGTACTGTTAATCCGATCAACTACTTTGACAACAAATACAATGCTGAACTCTTCCTTCGCTGCCACGGATATTTTTCCATCCGCATTGTTGATCCTTTAAAGTTCTACGCTGAGGCTATACCCAAGAACAAGGACAGGGTGGATATCACCGACATACATAAGCTCTATCTTTCGGAATTCCTCACGGCGCTTCAGACGGCCATAAACAAGATGTCGGCAGACGGTTTCCAGATCTCCCATGTCACATCGAGATCCATGGAACTTGCCCAATACATGGCCGATGCTCTTGATGACTCATGGACAGACAAGAGGGGCATGGTAATTGATTCTGTCGGCATTAACAGCATTTCCTATGACGAGCACTCCAGAAAACTTATCGATATGCGCAGTCAGGGTGCTATGATGGCGGATCCGACCATCAGGGAAGGTTATGTCCAGACCACCATTGCAGATGGTCTTAAGGATGCAGCATCAAACCCCTCAGGCGCCATGACCGGGTTTATGGGGATAGGTATGGGCATGCAGACCGCCGGAACGTTCATGGGAGCCGCTTCCCAGACAAACCAGTATCAGATGCAGCAGATGCAGCAACAGATGCAGCAGCCCCAGCAAGCGCAACAACCCCAGAAGGCACAGGCACCAGCGGCAGGGAGCTGGACCTGCCCCTGCGGAACGAGCAACACCGGAAAATTCTGCATAGAATGCGGAAAACCCAAGGCAGCCGATGGTTCCTGGAAATGCTCATGTGGAGCCACAAATATCGGAAAATTCTGCCCTCAGTGCGGCAACAAGAAGCCTGAATCCGTGACCAGGACATATAAGTGTGATAAATGCGGCTGGACACCATCCGACCCCTCCAGCCCTCCCAGGTTCTGTCCTGAATGTGGTGATCCTTTCAACGAACAGGATATGGGCTGACCATGGTTTGATCCGGATACCGAAAGGTGAGTGTGTTATATGTCTGTTATGGTATACAAATGTCCCCAGTGCGGTGCTTCTCTGTCATTTGATGCGGATAAGCAGAGCTGGGACTGTAAGTTCTGCCTGGGCTCCTACGACGTTGAAACCCTTGAAAAGCGTCTTGCCCAGGAAAAGGAGAAGGTATTTGCTGAGGAGCCCGAAGAGGCCACGCCAGAGGACGGTGCGGAGCAGGAGCAGGTTGACGAAGAATTCAACCGTAACGCAAGGGTATATATGTGCCCGGACTGCGGTGCCGAGATTGTGACCGATGCTACAACAGCCGCAACCTTTTGCGTTTTCTGCCATAACCCAACTATTATACCTGCCCGACTGTCGGGTGAATATCGTCCTTCCAGAGTAATTCCGTTTAAGATCAGCAAAGAGGCCGCCCAGAAGGCCTTTAAGGACTGGTGCAGGAAAAAGCCTCTGGTTCCTGCTGAGTTCAAGTCCAAACCCCAGATGGAGAAGATTACGGGTATGTATCTGCCCTTCTGGTTACATGATTGTTTGTCTTCCGGAACCCTTCATGCAAATGCCCAGAAGATCAGGAAATGGCGCAGCGGCAGCTATGAATACACCGAAACCCGTCACTTCCTGATCTACAGAGATGGCGACATGCGCTTTTCGGGTGTTCCGGCTGATGGATCATCAAAAATGGACGATAACATGATGGATCTATTAGAACCCTATGATTATGACCAGATGGTAGATTTCTCCATGTCCTATCTTTCGGGATATCTGGCCGAAAAGTATGACGTGGACAAGGATATAGTGTGGCCCCGTGTCAAAGAGAGGGTTGCAAACGATACCATCACCCAGCTCATGTCAACTGCCAGTGGGTATGATGCCATCCAGGTTACCCATAAAGAGGTCCGCATCAAAGACAAAAGGATCCATTATACACTTTTGCCTGTTTGGATGCTGATCTATAAGCACAGGGACAAGAAATATCTGTTTGCCATGAACGGACAAACAGGTAAGGTGGTGGGGAACCTTCCCATCAGCTTTGGAAGGGTGGCTGCATGGTTTGGCGGCATCGCAGCCGCGGTCTTTGCCACAATTTTCACTGTTATGGGGGTGATCCTGTGAAAAGACTGTTTGTCCTGGTTATGGTCATGCTTTTCTTTCTTTTGAGCGCACTGCCCGGGTTTTGTCAGGTTGTTTTGGATACCGGGTTGAAGGTTTATGATTATGCTGATCTTTTTACCCCTGAGGAAGAGGATTCCCTCATGGAGAAGGCGCAAATAATAGCAGCAGAAAGACGTATGGATGTTGCTGTGGTCACCACCGAATATACCTACGGTAAATCCTCCATGGAATATGCGGACGATTTTTTCGACTATAACGGGTTTGGATACGGATCCGGTTACGATGGTGTTCTGCTCCTGATCGACATGGAGCACAGAATAGCCTGGATCTCCACCCACGGAAAGGGTATAAGGGTTTTTACCGATAGCAGGATAGACAATATTCTGGACAAGATGGAGGGCCACTTGAAGAATGACCGTTTTTATAAAGCGGCAGATATCTTTTTAGACCGTGTGGAATATTACTTGTCGAGCGGCTTCCAAAAATCAGTTAAGCACATTCCCGTGTATCTTGCCATCTCAGTCCTAGTTGCCGGTATATCGGTTGGAGTGATGGCTGCTCATAATAAAGGCAAGAAAACCGTTACTGCGGATACCTATCTGGACCGTGAATCGGTTCGGCTCAGGGACAACCGGGATATATACATAAGAACTTCTGTGACAAAGCGCGACATCAGCAGCAGTTCGGGCAGCAGTGGAGGAAGAAGCTCCACCCACAGGAGCAGCAGCGGACGTTCCCATGGCGGTGGCGGAAGAAAGTTTTAGATAATTTTACCCTATATCCCTGAGGTTGACATTAATTTCACGAACAATCTTAATAGATAATTCGTGCTGCAGGTCGATAATATATGAACGGTCGTATTTGATTCCTGTTTTCGGGTTGAAGAACGGCCTTACAACGGGTCGCGTCATATAAACAGGGTTGTTTTTGACAACTATGGCAAACATGCCGTTGCTTAATAAGACTATGGTTCCTTCAGGATAGATGGGAACAATCTTGATGAATGTATCCACCAGGGATTTATCAAAAATATGGCCCGATGCGCCGATCAGGTATTCAACCGCGTCGGTGGTCTGATAGACATTCTTATAGTGCCCGTCATTGATGGCTTGATCAAATGCATCGCATATGCCCACAATTCTTGCCGAATAGTGGATGTAATCACCGTTAAGGCTCATGGGGTATCCTCCGCCGTTGATCTGTTCATGATGCATGAGTACGGTGATTTTTGCAGTGGCCGAGGCTTCCGCAAGATCCTTGATCACATGGTAACCCAGCAGGGGGTGTTTTCTTATTTCCGTCTCTTCTGCAGGGGTTGGATCCTTCTTATTAAAAAGCTCTTTTGGTAACAGCGCTTTTCCTATGTCATGCATGATGGCGCCCATGGCAATGCTCTTAATTTTTGATGGGGGCAGTGAAAGCTTTGTAGCCAAAGCAACGGCCATAATGCAGACATTGATGGAATGGGCGTAGACCAATTCGTCCTGGGTGCGGATATCATTGGCGTTGAGCACATCTATCCTTGTAGAAAGCATCTCTTCCAGGATATGATCCACAACATCGTTGATAGCTCCATAATCTATCTCGCCCCTGGAGGCAAGCCTGTTCATCTCGTTGCGTATGGTCAGCTTGGCCTGGTTTCTGGTCTCGTCTGTCAGAATGCCATGAATTTCTACGTCTTCTGATAGTTCGTCCTCTATATAAACGCTTGTAACACCCTTTTCCAAAAGCCTCTGGATCATGGATGGGGTAAGCTTTACTCCCGCATTGAGAAGCCTTCTGCCGTCTATGTCGTAAAGAGGGCGCGCCAATATATCGTCATCCTGAATCTGTTCAAGGCTAACACGTCTCATTCCAAAGCTCCTTTATAAAATGCCGCATTTTTGTGACACATTAAGTATATACCCACCCACGTTTGCTAAAAACAAAAAGGGCTCATTCAATGGATATGTCCAAAACCTCACGGATAACCCGGTTTTTTTTGATCATGGACAGCAGAGGCAGGCCCAGACCGTAGCATACAAGGGCTTCTGAGATGGCTATGAACAGCATGGTTAAAAGCCAGGGATAGGTTTTGTCATATAAAAGATAGACATAGGAGCCAACGATGAGACCGTTGAAAACCACAGGAGGCAGGGGCAGCAAAAGGCTGCGCTTTCTTAAAAGCCAGGTAGAAAAACCGGCAAGCAGCGTTGCAAGGCTTCCGAGGATAATATCCGCAATACCGAATCCGCCAAGGAAATTGGCCAGGATGCAGCCGACGAAAACTCCGGGAATGGAAGCAGGAAGAACAGCCGGTAAGACAGTGAGCACCTCCGAGATTCTAAATTGAATGGGGCCATAAGCCAAAGGCTTGATCAAAAGGGTAAGAGATGCGTATACTGCGGCTATCACCGCAGCCTGGACTATGGTTTTTGCACTAAGCTTCATAATTCATCCTTCTTCTGCATAGAGACCATGCAGCCGGCTTATAAACCTGAGCCGCCGGAAGCTCCGTAGTTTTGTTCGACTTCATGAAGGATCATAAGTTCAATGATCCTCTCATGAATGCCGGCCAGGATTTTGCGAACTGGCCGTGGAGGAACCACGGCTAGAATTGTATCCCATGCGGGGGTTAAAATCAACACGCAAATAAAGTGCACACAGGATAATATTGCCCCGGGAGTACGAAGACTTATGCCCCTCCACTCATTTTCGCTATTGCTAAGCTTTAACAATTTGATATAATTAGCTTGAAGAGTTACAGTTTGGAGGTTGGCAGTGGATCGTGAGAAAGCGTTCGAAGAGCTAAAACTGAGAATTGAGAGCCAGGACATTATTCGTCACTGTTTGGCTGTTGAAGCCATTATGAAATCTCTAGCGAAGCATTTTCACGAGGATGCAGAAATATGGGGGATGACCGGCCTGGTTCATGACATCGATTGGGAAAGAATCGACGGCAACATGGAGTTGCATGGAAAGATGGGCGGAGACATTCTGGAGAATTTGGATTTTGACCAAACCGTTGTCTATGCCGTGAGAGCCCATAATCCAGCAAACAGGATTGCAAGAAGGAGAAAGCTTGATAAGGCATTGTACTTTGCATCACCCATGGCAGAACTTATTATGGCATGTGTTGAGAGCACTCCCGGAAAAGCAATTGATGGCATTGATGCTGAAAGGATTATGCAGTGTTATGCCGATCCGGAATTCCAACCTAAGATATGCAGGGATCGCATCGATTCCTGCGGTGAACTGGATTTAAGCGTTGAGGAACTGGCCGAGATTTCACTTAAGGCTTTAAAAGAAACCCTCTGATTATTTAGTTGGAGCCAAAGTTGCCGTGTTTTTGGGGATAATACGATAACCCGGCGAGTATAAATGGGGCTTTTGGGCTGAATAAAAATTGAAATAGTTAATCAAGATAAAAATGGGCGGCTATAAAGCCGCTTGTGTTGTAATTTGCAGTGAATGCCTGGAAGGAAGATGATGCTTTGAATACACTGGAAGAGAGAAAAAACCGTATTCTGTCCTATATGAGGGAGAAAGCGTATAAACCGCTGCTACTGTCCGAACTTGTCACAGTATTGGATGTTCCCAAGGAAGATATACCGGTGTTTATTAGCCTTCTGAACCATATGGAAGAGGAAGGCCTGGTCATAAAGACCAGGAAGGAGAGGTATGGTGTACCCGAGAGGATGGGCCTTATTGTGGGAAGATTCCAGGCCCATGAGAGAGGGTTCGGCTTTGTTATACCAGAAACCGGGAACGAAGATGTTTTTATTCCTGCAAACGCCATAAATGGCGCCATGCATGGGGACAGGGTGATGACCCGTTCCACAAAGCCTGCCACTGCCACCAGGGGTCAGGAAGGGGAAATCATAAGGATTTTGAGCCGTGCCCATAAGACCGTTGTGGGTACCTTTGATTCAAGTGATAATTTCGGCTTTGTTATCCCTGACCATGCGCGGCTGTTTCGGGATGTGTTCATTCCCAGGGATTACATTAACGGAGCAAAAAAAGGCCAGAAGGTGGTTGTGGAACTCACAAAATGGCCTGAAGCCAACCGCAACGCCGAAGGAAGGATTATTGAAATCCTTGGTGACAGCGGGGATGCAGGTGTGGATATCATGTCCATCATCCGGGCATATGGTATTCCCTATGAATTCCCGGAAGTGGTGTTGAAGGAAGCCAAGAAGGTTTCCCAAACTGTTGGTGAGGAGGATATAAAAAACAGGAGGGATTTGAGGGATCTTCGGATGGTAACCATAGACGGCGAGGATGCCAAGGATTTAGATGATGCCGTATCCATCGAGATCCTTGAAAACGGCAACTATCGCCTGGGGGTTCATATTGCCGATGTGACCCATTATGTGAAGGAAGGCTCCATGCTCGATCGCGAGGCGCTTTTAAGGGGAACCAGCGTCTATTTTCCCGACCGGGTGATTCCCATGCTGCCCCGGGAGCTGTCTAATGGCATATGCAGCTTAAATGCAGGAGAGGATAGGCTTGCCTTCAGTGTCATGATGGAGATTGACCGCAATGGGAAAATGAAGGATCATGAGATCTTTGAAAGCGTTATCCGTGTCAGGGAGAGAATGACCTACACCGATGTTTATAAGATCCTTGAAGAGGATGATCCGGAGCTTAAGGAAAGGTACAGGGAGCATCTGGATGACTTTTACCATATGAGGGATCTGGCTCTGATCCTCAAACGTAAAAGGCAGGAAAGAGGTTCCGTGGACTTTGATTTCAGCGAGGCTAAAATAATTGTGGATGAGAACGGAAAGCCTGTTGAGATAGTAAAATATAAGCTCAATATAGCCAATCGCATCATCGAGGAGTTTATGCTCCAGTGCAACGAAGTAGTGTCTGAGCACTTCTACTGGCTTGGTGTGCCCTTTGTCTACAGGATTCACGAGAATCCCGATCCCGACAAGATGGAGAGCCTGAACCAGGTACTGGGCATATTCGGTTACCACCTGAAGGGATATCAGGATATTCATCCAAGGGCGCTGCAGGAGATCCTTGATCAGATTAAGGGTACCCCCGAAGAGAAAGTTATCAGCACCTTGACGCTCAGATCCCTCCAAAAAGCCCGATACAGCGATGTCCATAAATGGCATTTTGGGCTGGCAGCCGAATACTATTCCCATTTCACAGCCCCCATCAGACGCTATCCGGATCTGATGATCCACCGGATTATGAAAGAACAGCTCAGTGGTAGGCTGGATGAGAAGAGGATTGACCATTACAGGAGCATCCTTCCTGAGATCACCAAGAGCAATTCCGAGAGGGAGCGCGCAGCCCAGGACGCGGAACGGGACTGCGAGGACATGAAGAAGGCCGAATACATGCAGGAGAGGCTTGGGGAGGAGTTCGACGGGATGGTATCGAACATCACCGCCTTCGGTATGTTTGTGGAACTGGATAATACCATCGAAGGCCTTGTGAAGCTGAGCAGCATGGATGATGATTATTATGTGTATGATGCCCAGTCTCTGAGCCTTCTTGGAGAGAGAACCAGAAAGAGGTTCAGGATAGGGGACAGGGTAAGGGTTCAGCTGGTAAAGGCAACGCCCGAAACCAGGCAGATTGATTTTCTGCTCCTGGATTCTGAGCAAGGAAGCAAACCGGAAGAAAATGAAACCGGGTTTAAGGAGGCAAAAAGGGTAAAGCCAAAAAAGACAGTGGATCCGCGCATCCTGGTGCATATAGGAGCCAATAAGAAGATAAAAGGAAAGAAACAAAAAAGGGAGAAGCACCAGAAGAAAAAGATCAAAAGGTGAGATCTGTCATTGCGAGGAGGCGCTTTTTTCCTGTCATTGCGAGGAGGCGCAGCCGACGAAGCAATCTCCGAGATTGCCGCGCTTCACTTCGTTCAGCTCGCAATGACATCCCTCCACGTCATTGCGAGGAGCATGGCGACGAAGCAATCTCCGAGACTGCTGTGCTCCACTTAGTTCCGCAATGACAATAGGGCGTAATGGAAATTATCAGAAGGTACTTGAAATATGGTTATATCCAAGCTATAATACAATATGCGCGGGCAATTAACTCAGTTGGTAGAGTGTCACCTTGACATGGTGAAAGTCGGGGATTCGAGTTCCTCATTGCCCACCATGAAGCTGTCTCATTATGAGGCAGCTTTTTTGATGGCAGCCATTCCCTTTATTTTTTACAAAGACTGTGTTAGAATCCAAGCATAGAAAAATGGGAGCAGTAAATGCAGTTAATGAGAGGTGGCATGGATGAAAGCTTTTATCGATAAATCGGTTAACGACATCAGAGCCGAGGTTGGAAACAAGAGGGTTTTATGCGCTCTTTCCGGAGGCGTGGATTCTTCGGTAGCGGCTGCACTTGTGCATAAGGCTGTGGGTGATCAGCTGATATGTATATTTGTGGATCACGGGCTTATGCGAAAGAATGAGGCTGATCAGGTGGAGCAGATATTTAAGGGCCAGTTTCATGTGAACCTGATCCGGGTGGATGCTCAACAGCGTTTCCTCGACAGGCTGAAAGGAGTTACCGACCCGGAACAAAAACGGAAGATCATCGGTGAGGAGTTCATAAGGGTTTTTGAAGAAGAATCCAAAAAAATAGGAAGTGTGGAATTTCTTGTCCAGGGAACCATATACCCCGATATAGCCGAAAGCGGCTCGGGCAGCAAAGGAACCATCAAGAGCCATCACAATGTAGGCGGGCTGCCTGATCATGTGGATTTTGAAGGGATTATTGAGCCTTTGAAGACCCTGTATAAGGAAGACGTGCGCAAAGTCGGGCTGGAGTTGGGGCTTCCTGAAGAAATGGTATGGCGCCAGCCATTCCCCGGTCCGGGTCTTGCAGTGAGGGTTATTGGCGAGATTACCAAAGAGAAGCTGGATATTCTACGGGAGGCAGATCATATCTTCAGAGAAGAGATCGCCAGTGCCGGTCTTGACAGGAGCATCGGCCAATACTTTGCCGTTCTCACAGATATGAGAAGCGTTGGGGTAAAGGACGGTGAAAGGACCTATGACTATACAGTTGCCCTGCGTGCCGTTATCACCAGGGATTTTGTTAAAGCGGACTGGGCCAGGATTCCCTATGATGTTCTGGCAAGAGCATCTGACCGGATCATCAAAGAGGCAGGGCATATAAACCGTGTCGTTTATGATATCACCGGGAAACCCCCTGCAACCATTGAGTGGGAATAGTATTAACGCCTTTTGATGCCGATTCTAATAAAACTCTAATGGATCATGAAGATGCACCTAATGCTTTAAGGTTACAATGAATTCGTAAACTACCCCTTATGTTTTACGGAGGTGCGGATAAATGATAACCATTGAGATGATCGATGAATTCAGAAGGCGTACAAATTGTAGCTATGACGATGCAAAGTATTATCTGGAAAAGTATAATGGCGATATGCTGGAGGCCATAATTGCCTTTGAGCGAGCCGGAGACCGTAATCATGGACATCACTATGGAAGACATGGTTTCGAAAACCGCCGCCCCCGGGCTGATTTTGGACAAAGGATTTTAAGGGTACTCCAAAGGCTTCTGGATATCCGGGTTGTAATTGCCGATAAAACAGGTAAAACCTTTAGTATACCCATACTGTTCCCGATAATTCTTGTTCCTGCATGGCACATAATCATCCTGATAGTAATTGGAATGATGTTGATGGGCTACAGGTTCATTATTCGCGAGGTGCAGGATGAGAATTATAACCTTGACAACATCATCAGCCGCATAAGGGAAAGAACCCAGGCCAGGAGCAAATAATTTGGGACATCGCTTGGGTTGGAGGTGAGATCGATGATTACAATGGAACAGATTGATGAATTCAGAAAGCGAACCAACAGCAGTTATGAGGACGCCAAGTATTATCTTGAGCGAAATAATGGGGATGTTCTGGATGCCATCATAGATTTTGAACGGAGCAAAACGGGAAGATCCGGGCAACGTGAAAGACACCACGGCCAAAGCTTCCAAAAAAACAGGAATCAGCAGGACTATGGTCATAAGTTCTCAGATATATTGCAAAAAGGGTTTGACACCAGGGTATATGTAGAGGACAGCAAATCGGTTTTATTCAGTCTTCCGATAATTCTCTTCCTGTTCTTACTCCCGTTTTGGATCATTGTCGTGGTCATGTTCGTGTTTTTGGTCATGCTGGGCTATAAAGTGACCATCCGCAACGTGAAAAGCCAGAATGTAGATGTTAACGCTTTTTTCAGCAATATATCCGATAAGGTGAAGGAGAAAAACCAACCTCCCGTCCCTTCTAATCCTACTGAACCAAGAAAGGGAGAGGAAGACAAAGAGGATGGCTACAAGGAATATACCATCGAATAGATTCATGATCCTTTGATTCTAATGAGTATGGCACAGGATGACTTGGTTTTCCTGTGCTAAAACCATATCTTGGAGGCGCTTATGGGGGAGAAGATTCTTATAGTGGAGGACGAAAGTAAGATCGCCAGGTTTCTGGAGCTGGAACTCAAGCATGAGGGCTATGAGGTAGAGATAGCCTCCGACGGCAGGAGCGGGCTTGAGCGCATAAAAGACGGGGATTTCAGTCTTGTGGTGCTGGATCTGATGCTGCCCCTGATGAGTGGCATTGAGGTATGCCGAAGGGTGAGAAAATTCTCAGATCTGCCCATTATCATGCTGACAGCCAAGGACGACATTTCCGACAAGGTTACCGGTCTTGACAGCGGGGCTGATGATTATGTCACCAAGCCATTTGCCATTGAAGAGCTGCTGGCCAGGATCCGTGTGGCATTGAAGCGTAAAGCGGCAGCAAAGGAGAACAATGAGGATACCATTACTTGCGGAAAGCTTGTACTCTCCAAGATGCAGCACCGGGTGACCTATGATGGGGAGGAAGTGCCCTTAAGCAAGAAGGAATACGATCTTTTACTCTATTTCATGGAGAATAAGGGAATTGTGCTGGATCGTGAAAAGCTCATTGAGAATGTCTGGGGATACGATTTTATTGGGGACACCAATGTGACCGATGTATATGTGAGATATTTAAGAAGCAAGATTGATCAAAAGTACGGGGTCAACTTCATAAGAACCATCCGTGGAGTGGGGTATATCTTTGAGTACCAGGAGTAACCAGGATAGCAGAATAGTATCGGGGAAGGACAAACCCAACCAAACCAAGCCTGTAAGCCCTTCCGTGCCTGGCCGGGAAACCGATGAAAAGCCCCGGATATCCCTTGCATCCAAGATTTCATCTTCTTATAACAGGATGTTCATCCTGTGCATGTCGGTTGGGCTGTTCATCATGTTGGCGGTAACAGCAGTTTTGGATTGCAAAGGCCTGATCCGGGAGGTAAAGCCCCGGCTGGATCAAATCATGAGCGCAAGAAGGGTTGAGGAAATGGTTGATGCGGTAAACCAGTCCCAGGATCAATCCTTCATCCTTCTAGATGAGGAATATACCATACTGGCATCAAGCTTTCCACAGGTCCGCATTGTCAGCCATTTTCCGATCCACTTTCAAAGCATAAACAGCAAAACCTACATGTCCCTCTCAAACAGGGTTGATCTTCCAGGGGGGCAAAGGGTTTATATCCAGACCTTTTTCGATGTGGCCTTTCACCTGAAAAAACTGATAGTTTTAGGGCTTTCAGGGCTTTTGATCTTTGCTGTTTCCCTTACTGTTATCTATTTTAGGGGTCATGTGGTGACCCGCAAGAGTTTCGGGGTCATTGACGAGATGATCAGCAAAGCCAGCATTATTTCCTCACAGAACTTGAATCTGAGGCTCAATGTCAGTGATGCCACCGATGAACTCCTTGAATTTGCCCTGACCTTCAACAGGATGATGGATCGTATAGAGAAGGCCTATGAGAAGCAGAATCAGTTTGTATCGGATGCGTCCCATGAGCTTAGGACTCCTATCTCAGTTATCCAGGGCTATGCCGGGATGCTTGAAAGGTGGGGCAAGGACGACAGGGAGATCCTTCAGGAATCCATTGTTGCTATTAAAAATGAGTCTGTCAACATGCAGGATCTGGTGGAAAAACTTCTGTTCATCGCAAGAAACGATCAGGATTCGCTGCTCCTTGTTAAGGATCACTTTGATATCAGCGATATGATTGAAGAGATGGCGAAGGAAACAAAGATGCTTGATACAGGCCATGAAATTGAAAGCATTATTACACCGGGTCTTACCATATACGGAGATCGAGCCAGAATCAAACAAGCCCTCAGGATATTTGCCGATAATGCCCTGAAGTTCACGCCGGCTGATGGCACCGTGACCTTCAGACTGAATGAGGAAGATGGGTATGCAGTTGTTGTGGTTGAGGATACGGGCATAGGGATCCCCGAAAAGGATCTGCCACGCATTTTTGATCGCTTCTACAGGGTGGATGTTGCAAGGGAGCGCAACCTGGGAGGGCATGGGCTTGGGCTTTCAATAGCCCGGATCATAATACTGCGGCACGGCGGCAGGATTAAAATAGCCAGCCGCGAAGGCGGGGGTACACGTTTCTCCATTTTCCTGCCCATGAAGGATGATCTGGAAAGCAAATCTCCTGGTGATTGATTTTCCCGGCTCAATTGAAAAAACTGCATTAAAATGATATGATGAATAAGCCTGCAGATTGAAGCAGGCTTTGTTTTGATGCCTTTTGCCGGAAACTTTCCTGAAGGCTGATCACATTACCTTGCACCGGAGGTTTATATGAATAAAATTGCCGCTTTGCTTATCAGGTTTGTTATCCCGCTTGCTACTCTCTATCTGGCTTTTACCTATCTGGGGACTGCGGGCGGTATTATTTTGACTGCAATATATCTGGTAATCATGAACCTTTCCATGATCTTCAACAACCTTGCCACACGGGCATACCGTAGTGGTGACCATGAAAAGGCCCTCAAAAGACTTGAAACTGCATTGAAACTGGGACCGAAAAACTACGGTATCAGGGGAGCCTATGCATGGCTGCTGTTGAAGCTTGGACATACAGAAGAGGCCGATGTTCAGATAAATCAGACTCTCTCAGAAGCAGCTAGGGAAGACATCAAAAGGCCACTCTATGTTACAAAGGCTCTGGTACATTGGAAAAAGGGTGAGATTGACCAGGCCATTACGCTTATGGAGAAAGTCATAGAGAACTACAAGAATTCCAACGCCTATGGCACCCTGGGCTTTTTATACCTGGAAAAAGGCGATCTCGACAGGGCTCTGAGCTTCAACCTTGAAGCCTATGACTTCAATAATACCAATGCAGTCATTCTGGACAATTTAGGTTGCACACGTCTGCTCCGGGGAGAATACGAGGAAGCCCGGGAAATATATGAGCAACTCATGAATCTCAGACCGAGCTTCCCTGAGGCATTTCACAACTACGCCCGGGTTCTTGCACATTTCGGAGAACTGGATCAAGCGCTATATATGTGCCGGACAGCCCTGACCCTCAGCTTCTGGAATACCAGCACCATCACAAAGGAACAGGTGGAGAACACCTTAAAGGAGCTGGAGGAGGCCGCAGAGAAAAAGGCTTCCGAATCCGATCAGGAAGAGGAGTACGAGGAAATAAAAGAAACAGAAAGTGCCGATATATAAATATAAGACGGACTGGACAGGGGTATCTATGAAACATCAGAAAAGCATCTATGGTGAATTCGGAATCAAGGATTCAATACTGGAATTGGCAAAAGACACTGAAGAAGCTGTAAAGGAAGCTTTTGGACGGATTGAAGCGGTAAGAGAGATCAACCAGCTAAGAGTCATAAAAGCCCTGCAGCGTGAAAGACTCAGTGATACGCATTTTTCAGGAACAACCGGGTATGGCTATAACGACAGAGGCCGGGAGATTCTGGAGGCGGTGTATGCTCATGTTTTCGGGGCAGAGGATGCCCTTGTAAGGCACAGCATCACCTGCGGATCCCACGCACTGGCTCTGTGCTTGTACGGCCTGTTGAGGCCGGGGGATGAACTGCTCTCGGTAACTGGCAAGCCCTACGATACATTGGACGAGGTTATCGGCATCAGGGGAATACCTGGGTCGGGTTCTTTGAAGGAGTTTGGCATTACCTACAAGCAGATTGAACTAAAAAACGGAGAGATTGATTTCAAGGCTATAACCGGAGCCATAAACGAGCGCACAAGAATGGTATTTCTGCAAAGGTCACGGGGATATGCCTTCAGGCCGCCTGTAACTACAGAGCAGATCGCCCGGGTTGTGGAGACCGTTAAGGCAATAAGAAAAGATATACTGATAATGGTTGACAATTGCTATGGTGAGTTTGTTGAGACTCTAGAGCCTACCAGCGTGGGTGCTGATGTCATGGCAGGATCCCTCATCAAGAACCCGGGAGGCGGAATTGTGCCCTCCGGCGGGTACATTGCGGGAACCCGTGATGCCGTGGAGAAGATATCCTACCGTATGACCCTTCCGGGTATAGGCAGGGAAGTGGGAGCCACCCTCGGACAGAACAGGCTGATGTTCCAGGGATTCTTCCTGGCACCCCATATCGTTGCCGAGAGCCTCAAGGGCGCGGTTTTCACTGCCGAGATTATGAGACGTCTAGGATTTGAGACCTGGCCGGGACCCTTCGACCAACGCTGCGATCTGATCCAGGCCATACGCTTCAACCGTGAGGATGCAGTTATTGCGTTTTGCCAGGGAATACAGAAAGGGTCGCCGGTAGATGCTTTTGTAACACCCGAGCCCTGGGAGATGCCGGGATATGATTCACCAGTCATCATGGCCGCAGGAGCCTTCATCCAGGGTTCTTCAATAGAACTGAGCGCTGATGCCCCCATTAAGCCCCCCTATACTGCCTACATGCAGGGCGGCCTTGTGTATGAACACGTTAAACTGGGTGTTATGAGCGCGATTCAGGAGCTTTCTTTACGGGGAATTATAAACTTATAGCCTTTCCCCGGAGGTTGGTATGCAAATGACAAAAAGCCAGGAAAGAAACATGCAGAAAAAAAAGAAGAAGAAGAGAAATCGCAGGAGACTTTTCAGCCTTCTGGTTCTTGTTCTTATGATGATCTACATGCCTGCCCTGTGGAACTGGCTCTTTTCGTCCAATACCGAGATTGCAGTTATCAAAACCGCCACACTTGAGGTTACGACACCACTGTCGGGTGTAATTATCAGAAAGGAACAGCTTCTCATTTCTCCGGGATCAGGTATTCTCATTCCCACGGTTTCCTATGGTGAAAAGGTGGGTGCTAATCAGGAGGTGGCCACCCTTATCAACAAGGAGATGAAGGACCTTGTTGAGAATTACAGGCAGATGGAGATAGAGCTTTTAAAGCGTGTTATCAGTGAATACGAAACTGCTACGGGAAGCGATAGAAAGATCTGGGAGGAAGCCATTGAAAAGCAGATCAGCAAGCTCACCGATTACTCCAATTCCGGGGATCTCAGCGATTTAGGATCGATAAGAAACTCAATGGACCGAGTTCTTGAAGCAAGAGCCCGCACTATTTTAGAGAGTCTTGGCTCCAATTCCAGGTTCGGCCCTGAAATAGAGGAACTGGAAAGACTCAAAAAGAGCCAGGCTAAGTCCGTCCAGAGTATCAGATCGCCTGCTTCCGGCGTTGTATCCTATTATTGCGACGGGTACGAGAGCTGGACACCTGATGAGAGAAAAGCCATTACCTTCAAAGATATTGACGAAGTTCTGGCGGATGAAACCGGCTCCGAAAAGTGGATAACTCCTCCCGAGATAGAAGTGAGATCCGAAGATCATTATGGGAAGCTTGTAACAAACGATGAAGCATGGCTTGTTTTCTACATATCAAAGGATATGGCAAAAGAATTGCAGGTTATGTTCGAGAAGCAACAGATAAATGAGAAGCAGCTGGAGCTTCAGGTTGAGCTTGACGGAATGAACCAGCGGATTCCGGTTATCATAGAAGGTTTCGGGGAGAGCGACGGTAACAAATGGGTAGTGGTAGCCAGTATGACCCGGTATATCGAGCTTACCATGGATATGCGCGGGGTTACCGGGAATCTTATCTTACAGAGCGTTTCGGGGATGAAGGTGCCCCTTGAAAGTTTGGTCAATATAAATTCTGTGGATCAGACAGCCGATATTATCGTCATAGACATGAGCAAGGCACGTTACAGACGTGTGCGCATCATGGCAAAACAGGACTACTATGCCATCATCGAGAACCTGGCGGGAGTCGATGAGGAAGAACTTGTCAATATCTTTGATCTCTACATTGTAGATCCCAGAAATATTGAAGAGGGACAGGTGATAGACCTTTGATTCAGGAAGAAAACATACAGCTTAGAGAGAATCTTGAAGCAATACATGACAGGATCCGCAATGCGGCTCTGAGGGCAGGGCGCAACCCGGATGATATCCTTCTTGTGGGTGTTACAAAGACCGTAGAGCCTGACCTTATGCGGAAGGCATATGATCTTGGACTTCGGGATTTTGGCGAAAACAGGGTTCAGGAGTTCATCAGGAAGGCCGATATAATAGACAGAGAGTGTCGCTGGCATATTATTGGGCGCCTGCAAACCAACAAGGTGAAATACCTGGATCACCGGGTGAGCCTCATCCATTCCCTTGACAGGGAGGGGCTGGCAAAGGCCCTTCAGGCAAGGGGCGAGAAAATAGGGAAGGTCTGGGATGTCCTGGTGCAGGTCAATGTATCGGGGGAAGAAACCAAAGCCGGCGTGTCACCCGAAAAATTGAAAGATTTTGTTAGCGCTGTGTCCAAACTGGGTAATATTCATATTAAAGGACTTATGACTATTGCTCCTTATACTGAGGATTCCGAAGAGGTTCGCTGGGTTTTTCGGGAATTACGAAAAATAGCAGTTGACATAGAGAGGGAAAGAATAGAAAATATGAATATGGAATTTCTTTCAATGGGCATGAGTAATGACTTTGAGATTGCCATTGAAGAAGGTGCCAGCATTGTCCGGATTGGCAGTGCGATTTTCGGAGAAAGGGTCTACCTGCCGTAACCGGTTTATTTTTACTTAAGAGAACTGGAGGAAGATACGATGGCTAAAGCGCTTGAGAAGTTTCTGAATTTTGTGGGTTGGGAGTCCAATCATGACGATGAGGACGACTTTTATGAGGATGACATAATTGATAGTGTGCCTCAAAGGCATGACTTCCAATCCACCCGCAAAACCCAACAGGGAAAGGTTCTCAGCATGCATAACAACAACCATCTTAAGGTTGTTATCATGTCTCCCCAGAACATCCTTGAGGCCAGAGATCTGTGCGATCATCTCAAATCCAACAAGCCCATCATCATGAATGTGGAAAACGTGGAAACACCTCTTGCTCAGAGAATGGTGGATTTTTTGAGCGGCGCTGTTTATTGCCTAGACGGTGATATCCAGAAGATATCCAGCGGCATCTTTTTAGCCACGCCGGCGAGCATAGAGATTACCGGCGATTTGAAAGATGAGATGCGAAATAAAGGTGTTTTCTCCTGGGTAAAATAAACTGATGACAGTTTTGCAGGCTGCTGTTTTTGCACTCCGCTCCGTTGTTTATGCAATGGAAGCTATTATCCTGTTAAGAGTGCTCTGTGAGTTGATTGTTGTTAAAAGAGATTCCGCTCCCATGAGGTTCATCATTCAGGTTTCGGAACCTCTTTTAGTACCCGTCAGAAGGCTCCTGGAGCGTGGATACCGCAAACGCAGGATGAAGATGAGAATGGATTTATCGCCGATAGTTGTGATGATCATCCTGTATTTCATCAGTCGTCTGCTCAGGTAAATGCTTCGGATATATATTTTGGAGTGTTTCTGCATAGATACAGCTGCCATTTGTTTTTATGGTATTAATCGGGGGTGAACGGGTTGAATTTTACGCCAAATGACATCCAAAACATTCTTTTCAAGCGTTCTTTATTTGGTTTTAACCAGCTTCAGGTGGAGGATGTGCTGGATAAGATCGTCGAGGACATGAGCGCTTATATCAAGGAGAACAACAAGCTGAAGGAGAAGCTTGATGATGTTCAGGACAAGCTCAATTACTATAAAGGAATTGAGCAGTCCCTTCAAAACAGCCTGATCATCGCCCAGCAAACCAGTGACGAGATTATTCAAAACGCCAAGAAAAATGCTGAAAACATTCAGAAGGAAGCAGAGCTGTCGGCAAGGAAAATCATAGAGGATGCCAATCATGAGGTGCTGTCCATCCGTTTTGAGGCTGAAAGGCTGCAAAGAGAGGTGGAAGCCTACAGAACGAAGGTTGAGAGCATCATAAGAGCACAGCTAAGGTCGCTTCAGAACTTAGGCGGGGAAGAGACTTCAGACAGTGAAGCCGTATGAAGGCGGTAATAATAATTAATAGGGAGAAAGAGGGTGTTTCTGGTTGGAATATCCTCTTTTTTAAGCTATAAAGGCTTTATGTTTCAGGCTCATGGCTATTCTTGACATACTCTGACCTTGATATTATCATATTTCATGGAGTTTGAAACAAAGAATACTCAGCAAATGCAGGGGTGATAATAAAGTGACTAAGGAAAAAGGAAATCTTTCTATTCACACCGAAAACATTTTCCCCATCATCAAGAAATGGCTCTATTCTGAGAGGGATATCTTCATAAGGGAACTGATATCCAACTCAGCCGATGCCATCAGTAAGCTCAAAAAGCTGTCGGATATGGGAGAGGCTAAGATTGAGGATGACTTCAAGCCCAGAATTGAGGTCATTCTGGACAAGGAAAACAAAACCCTGAGCATAGACGACAATGGCATCGGGATGACGGCTGAAGAGGTCAAGAAATACATCAACCAAATTGCCTTTTCAGGAGCCAGGGATTTTATCGAGAAATACCACGACAAAACCGACGATCAGCAGATTATAGGCCATTTTGGCCTGGGATTCTATTCATCCTTCATGGTCTCTGAAAGGGTGTACATCGATACCCTGTCATATATGGAGGGTGCCCAGGCTGTCCATTGGGAGAGCAGCGGTGATACCGAGTATTCCATGGAGCCATCGGACCGGAAGGGAAGAGGAACCAAGGTAACCCTCAAGCTGGATGAAGATTCTCAGGAATACCTGGATATATGGAAACTGAGGGAGATCATCAAAAAGTATTTTGAATTCCTTCAGTATGAGATCTACCTGAAAGAGATTCCGGAAAAGAAGGATGAAAAGGACGAAAAGAAGGAAGAGAAGCCCATCAACGACACAAGTCCTCTGTGGCTTAAGAACCCCAGGGATTGTACCGATGAGGAATACAAGAAATTCTACCATCAGGTATTTACTGATCTTAACGATCCGTTGTTCTGGATCCATATCAATATGGACTATCCCTTCAACATGAAGGGGATTATATACTTCCCGAAGCTGCGCCATGAGTTTGACACCCTGGAGGGGAAGATCAAGCTGTATTATAACCAGGTGTTTGTGGCTGACAACATCAAGGAGGTAATTCCTGAATTCCTGCTGTTGCTCAAGGGCTGTCTGGACTGCCCCGATCTTCCGCTGAACGTTTCCAGGAGCTTTTTGCAGAATGAGGGTTATGTTCAGAAGATATCCGCCCATATCACCAAGAAGGTGGCGGACAAGCTTCAGTTACTCTTTAAAAAGGATCGGGAAGGATATAATAAGTATTGGGACGATATCCATCCCTTCGTCAAGTATGGATGTATCCGGGAGGATAAGTTCTACGACAGGGTTAAGGATGTCCTTATCTATAAGACCATAAATGATAAATATACCACCCTTGAGGAGTACCTGAAGCCTCAGGAGGGCAAAGAAGAGAAAAAAGTGAATTATGTCAGCGATGAGAAACAGCAGGCACAATACATCAAGATGTTTAAGGACAACGATATGGATGCCGTGGTTTTGAATTCCATGATCGACACACACTTTATATCTTTCATGGAATCCCGGCAGGACAAGGTAAAGTTTATCGGCGTTGATGCAGATATCAGCAGAGATATGAAGGACGACGATAAGGAACTGGATGAGAAGGAGAAGAAAAAGATCCTTGAAGAAAACGAAAAGATCTTCAGGGAGGCTACCTCAAAGTCCAACCTCAAAGTGAATGTGGAAAGCTTAAAAAACGGGACCATTCCTGCCATCATACTGCTTTCCGAGGAATCCAGACGTTTTCGTGAGATGAGCAAAACCTTTGGCGGGCATTTCAATGCCGATCTCTTCCCCGGTGAGGAAACCCTGGTCCTGAACATGAGCAATCCCCTCATCCCCAACATAATGAAGCTGTACAGGGATGAGAACAGAAAGGCCGATGCGCTGCTGGCGGCAAGCTATATTTACGATCTCGCCGTTATGAATCACAGGCAGCTTGACCCTGAGAGCATGGTTAAATTCATTGAAAAGAGCAATGATCTCTTATACAGGGTGACAAGAACCGCAGAAGAGAAAGAATGACATGGCACCGTTTAGGCATCAGCCACTGTCATGCATGCGAGAGGGAGAAAAGAGGCGTTTTATGAAGCTTAAGGACTTCTGGTATCCACTTCCCGATGAACTCATAGCACAACACCCGTTAGAAAGGCGTGACCAGTCACGCCTTCTTGTATTGAACCGCAAAGATAACAGCCTTGACCACAGGACTTTCAGGGATATCCGGGAATATCTCAGGAAGGGCGATTGTCTGGTCATAAACAATACCCGGGTTATTCCTGCCCGGCTTCTTGGTGAGAAAGAGGGAACGGGAGGGAAGATTGAGTTCGTTTTGCTCAAGAGGATTAAGACTGACACATGGGAGGTCATTCTCAAACCCGGGCGTCGTGCCAGGATCGGGAGCCGCTTTATTTTTGGAGACGGAAGGCTTAAGGCCGAAATCATCAACATAGTCGATGAGGGAAACCGAATCGTGAAATTCTTCTATGAAGGGGTCTTTGAAGAGGTGCTGGATCAGGTAGGCATCATGCCCCTTCCACCCTACATCACCGAGGATCTGGAAGACAAGGAAAGGTATCAGACTGTCTATTCCAGGGTGAACGGGTCTGCTGCTGCTCCAACGGCCGGGCTGCACTTTACAGAGGAACTTTTGGATCTGCTGAAGGCAGAAGGGATTGATGTGGCTGAGGTCACTCTCCATGTGGGTCTTGGAACATTCCGTCCTGTAAAGGTGGAAAACATTCTGGAGCATCATATGCACAAGGAATCCTATAGCCTCTCGGAGCAGGCCTGTGAGACCATAAATCGTGCCCGGAAAACCAATAACAGGGTTATTGCAGTTGGAACCACCAGCGTCAGAGTGCTGGAAACCGCTGCTGATGACCAGGGGCTGGTCCGTCCGGGGCAGGGTGAAACCGATATCTTCATCTATCCCGGATACAGGTTCAAGGCGATAGATGGGCTGATCACCAATTTCCATCTTCCCGAATCGACCCTTATGATGCTGGTTTGCGCCTTTGCCGGAAGGGATTTTGTCATGGAGGCATATAAGGAAGCCATGGAACGGAAATACCGCTTTTTCAGTTTCGGCGATGCCATGTTTATTTATTAGTTCTAATCCAATTCTAATTAGCGTTATATTGTTTTATCATCCATTGCCTGTATAATGCTATTAGAGAAACAAGCGGAGGCGGTGCTCCATGAATAGAAAGTATTTAATAGGCGTTTTGCTGATACTCTTTGGTGGCGTAATGATATTCGGGAATATGGGCATTTTTAACCTGTCCTGGCTGTTCAGGCTGTCATGGCCCATGATCATACTGATGATTTCCGGATTCTTCTTTTTAGGCTATGCATCAAGACGCCCCTATGGTGCTGGGATGCTGGTTCCGGCAGGTATCCTTCTGACAGTAGGTATAACATGCCTTCTTGGTGAGATCTTTGGTTACAGGCTGATGTGGCCCGGATTCGTTGCATCTCCGGCTATAGGCCTCCTGCTTTTATACTGGTGTGGTTCCAGATCCGGAGGTTTGCTGGTACCCATCGGTACGCTGCTCACCTTCGCCAGCATATTCTTTATCTCGGAACTGTTTAATATCTGGGCGATTACCTGGCCAGGTTTTATTCTAGCACCTGCAGTGGGGCTGTTTTTACTCTACCTGGCTGGCAATCAGAATAACAGCGCTTTGCTGGTTCCCATTTTTATTCTCACGGCCATATCGCTGACCATGTTTACACTTTTCTCCTTCAGAAGGTTCGCAGATGTAGCCAAATATATCTTTGGTGGTATCCTCATACTGGGAGGTGTTATCACCATTTTGAACAAACCAGCACGGAAGAATTCATACGATCATGACGATAACCCATCGCCTTAAGACAAAGCCGTATCAGGCTATAAGGTGATGCAGGGCAAGAGCAGGGAAACCCCTGCTTTTTTGCTTTTGGGTGTTCGCCAGAAGCTGACACCTGTTTTGGTCTACTGGTCTGTGAAAAGTGGTATAATATCCTCATGTGTCTGACAGATTTGATATTTGAAAGGGGAACAGCATGCCCGCAGTAAGATATGAACTCATAAAAAAATGCAAGCAATCGGGTGCCCGACTTGGAAGGGTTCACACCCCCCATGGCAGTTTTGAAACGCCCGTTTTCATGCCCGTAGGCACTCAGGCCACGGTTAAGGGAATGTCGCCCGATGAGATGAAGGAGATCGGAGCCCATATCATATTGAGCAATACCTACCACTTGTTCTTAAGGCCGGGAAGCGACCTTATAAGAGAGGCAGGCGGGCTTCACGGATTCATGAACTGGGACAGATCCATCCTGACGGACAGCGGCGGATTCCAGGTTTTCAGCCTGAGCGATCTGCGGGATATTAAGGAGGAGGGGGTAACCTTCCGCTCCCATATCGATGGCTCCAAAAAGTTCATGTCTCCTGAGATATCCATCAAAACCCAGAATAATCTGGGAGCAGATATCATCATGGCTTTTGATGAGTGCGTTCCATACCCTTGTGAATACGATTATGCCAAAAGATCCATGGAGATGACCACCCGGTGGGCCAAACGTTGCAAAGAGGCTCATGCCAGGCCTGAGGATCAGGCGCTTTTCGGCATTGTTCAGGGCAGTGTTTATCCAGAGCTGAGAAAAGAGAGCGCAAAGCAGATTACAGACTTTGATTTTCCCGGCTATGCCATCGGCGGTTTGAGCGTGGGAGAGCCCGGAGAGATAATGAATGAGATGCTGGAAGTAACCGTACCCCTCCTGCCCTCCGACAGGCCAAGGTATCTCATGGGCGTGGGAAGTCCGGACTATCTGATCGACGGGGCTATAAGGGGTATTGACATGTTTGACTGTGTCCTGCCTACCCGTATCGGCCGCAATGGAACCATCTTTACATCCAGGGGACGCATCATTGTCCGGGATGCCAAGTATGCCCGGGATTTCTCGCCGATGGATCCCGAATGCGATTGCTACGCCTGTAAAAACTTTACCCGTGCCTATATCAGGCATCTGTTCAAAACAGGTGAGATTCTGGGACTGAGATTGGCCACATGGCACAACCTGAGGTTTCTCATCAATTTAATGAGTGATGTGAGGCAGGCCATTAAGGAGGACAGGCTTCTGGACTTCAGAAACGAGTTTTTTTCGGCATATGGCTATTCTTTATAAACTGCCGTCGGGGTTTAAGAAATAATAATGAAGGATACCCTTATAAAATGCCGAAATCATTGCTAAGCAACAGCAAATAATGTATAATAACCGTGATATTCAAATGGAGTATTAAATGCAGATATCTATAATAGGAGGTTAACCTTATGCAATTTCTCTTACCTTTATTGGCAGAAGCGGCTGCCGACATTGATCCGAATGCAACCGGTGCTGAGCTGACGGGTTCTTCGTCAATCCTTTCACTGCTCATTATAGTACTTCCACTGGCTCTCATGTATGTAATCCTCATTGTACCTCAGCGCAGAAGAGACAAGAAGATGCGCAACCTGATCAACAGTGCCATTGTTGGAGACGAAATCGTATCCATCGGCGGATTATGCGGTAAGATTGTCAATATCAAAGATGATGAAGTTACCTTTGAATCCAGCGTAGAACGCACGAAGATTACCATAAAGAAGTGGGGAATCAAGGAAGTTAAAAAACCCATCCAGTCATGATTGCACTGATACGGCGTTTTTGCTGTAAGCATCATTAGGCGTTCATGTAAATCTTCGCATAAACAGTTTTGAGTCCCCGGCGCGCTTTCCGGGGATTCGATGTATCAAGGCATTTATTCGTATGCCTGTAAAGGCTTAATCCAAGCTTCAGCGAATCATCAAAAGGGAAGGCAGGGCTATGGAAAAGAAAGAGAAGGATTTTCTGGCAGTTGGAAAGATAGTAAACACCCATGGCATTCGGGGTGAGCTCCGTGTTATCCCGATGACATCTGATGTTTCCAGGTTTGATTACCTGCTTTACACCTGGATCAGGGTGGACGGAAAGCTTCAGGAATTCAGGGTAACTCAGGCTCGGTATCATAAACAGTTTGTCCTGATAAAGCTTCAGGGGATCGACAATATGACTGATGCTGAAGCCCTCAAGGGCTGTGAGCTCCTGGTCGACAGGCAGAATGCCAGACCCCTGGAGGAGGATGAATACTTTATCTGTGACCTGATAGGACTGAAGGTTTATGAGGAGGATAAGTTTTTGGGGGAATTGACAGAGGTACTCGAAACAGGCAGCAATGACGTGTATGTAGTGGCCGGCGAGGATGGGAAGGAAGTGTTAATCCCCGCCTTAAAATGGGTTGTGACCCAGGTTGACCTGGAGAATAGAAGGATGCAGGTTAAGCTTCCGGAGGGTTTGCTGGATGAGGTTTGACATACTGACACTCTTCCCGGAGAGTATAGACCGCTTTCTCAGCGAAAGTATCATTGGCCGGGCCAGGGATAAAGGGATACTGGATATTAATGCCATTAATATCCGTGATTTTTCCCAGGATAAACATAGAAAGACCGATGACTACCCATATGGGGGCGGGGCAGGAATGGTCATGACTCCCCAGCCCATTTATGATGCCTGGCGCAGTGTGGTGGAAGAAGCGGGCTACAGGCCAAAGACCATTTATATGAGCCCCCAGGGAAGGCTGTTCAATCAGAGAATTGCCCAGGAACTTAAGGAAGAGAAGCATATCATTATACTCTGTGGCCATTATGAGGGCGTGGATGAACGGGTTCTTGAGGAGATTGTGGATGATGAGATATCCATAGGCGATTATGTTCTGACCGGTGGCGAGCTGCCTGCAATGGTTCTGATCGATTGCGTATCCCGTCTGGTGGATGGTGTTTTGACCTCGGAAGAATCCTATTCCAATGAATCCCACTACGACGGCCTTCTGGAGTATCCCCAGTATACACGCCCGCCTGTTTTCATGGAAAGACAGGTGCCCGAGGTTCTGCTCTCAGGACATCATGCAAATATCGAGAAGTGGCGTTTTTTGCAGATGCTGGAGAGGACAAGGGCAAGGCGGCCGGATCTCTATGCCCTCTATGAGGAGCAAAACAAGGAAAAGGTAATGGAGGCCTACGGTCTTCTGCCCAAGAAAAGAAGACGAAGAAAAAAATCAGATGGAGAGAATAATGCTGAATAAGGAGCCCCTTGCGTACAGGATGTCACCCAGAACCCTGGACGAGTTTGTCGGACAGGAGCATATCATAGGCAGAGGAAAGCTGCTGAACCGTATGATCCAGGCAGACAGGATTTCTTCCATTATTTTGTTTGGACCTCCGGGTACTGGAAAAACCTCCATAGCCCGTATCATAGCCAATACCACCAAGGCACCCTTTCACAAACTCAATGCCGTAACCGCCGGTGTTAAGGATATCAAGCAGGTGGTGGAGGAAACCCAGAATAGCTTTTTGAATCAAAGCGGGAAATCAGTTTTATTCGTAGATGAAATCCACCGGTTCAACAAGGCACAGCAGGATGCACTGCTCCCCTATGTGGAGGATGGTACTGTGGTACTGATCGGGGCTACCACCGAGAATCCGTTCTTTGAGGTGAACAAGGCCCTTATCTCGCGTTCCACGGTATTCATGCTTGAGCCTCTGAAGAAGGAGCATATATCCCGGATTATAGATATGGCACTTAACGATAAGGAGAGAGGGCTGGGGAACCTGCCCGTCCGTATTGATGAGGATGCAAGGGAGTTTTTGACTGATATGGCCGGAGGCGATGCCAGAATCGCTCTTAATGCTCTGGAGCTTGCAGTCATGACAACTAATATGGACAAGGAAAACCAGTACCATATTACTATGGATGTCATGGTGGACTGCGTACAGAAAAAGCCTGTCCGGTTCGACAAGTCATCAGATCAACACTATGACAATATCAGCGCATTCATTAAATCCATGAGGGGCAGTGACCCGGATGCAGCTGTATTTTATCTGGCACGAGCCCTGTATGCCGGTGAGAACCCGGAGTTTCTGGCAAGGAGGATAATGATCTGCGCCTCAGAAGACGTAGGAATGGCCAATCCCAATGCCCTGTCGGTGGCGGTGGCTGCCGCCCAGGCCATACATATGGTTGGGATGCCGGAAGCCAGAATCATCCTGGCTCATGCTGCAGTGATGGTGGCCACAAGTCCCAAGTCCAATGCTTCCTATGTGGCGATCGATAGGGCCTTGGAGGATGTAGAGAAGAAATATACCGGGGAGGTTCCCATGCATCTTAGAAATGCGCCAGCCAAGGGGATGGAAAGTTTAGGCTATAGTGTTGGCTATAAGTATGCCCACGATTACCCGGGGAATATCGTATATGATATGGAATATCTGCCGCCTGAAATGAAGGGCACTCAGTATTATCATCCCACATCCAATGGTTATGAGATGAGAATAAAGGAGTGGCTGGACAAGCGGAGAAAGAAACAAGGGGGCTGAGATTCTCTTGAAGATGAAGAATTACATTGTATTGAGAAGAATTCTGGCATGGGTTATGCTGTTATTCTTTATTCTGCTTCTTGTCAACATCATGATATTCAGACAGTATCTTGCTGAGTCGGCCATTGCATACGGCATCATGGTTGCTTTATTCCTTTTCACGAGGGGATTTGGAAGAGGAGGTACCAATTATGAAGCCGAGGAAGATGGAGGAGAAGAAGACATCGGCTCGGAAGGAAACAGCGAAACCCGGGATCAACAGGACTGAAAGTAAGAGCGATACAGACAAGGACATAATGAGTGATTCCCATACGGGGAGGAAACCTAAACGGAATGTGCGAAAGCTTATCTCAGCCTTGCTCGTTGTCTCAGGATTGCTCTTTATTCTCGTTCCTCTTGTTATGACCCAAATAAATGCCCGGCGGAATGATGATATAATCGATCAATCCCCAGCTTCGGCGCCTTCAAAAAAGCCCCTCATGTCGGCAGAGGAAATCAAAAAAAGGATGACTGGTGTGCTGATCATCGATAAGATCGATCTTAAAATGGTCATCATGGATGGGGAAATTACATACCGTTGAACCTATAGCTGTCGTATATCGGTGGTATGCATGGTACTTACTTGCTTATTCTACTGTGAAGAATGATTACAGGACCTACAAGCTTATTCGGATGAGAAATGCTGAAATAGTTGATGCTGTATTTACAAAGGAGCATAAAAACGCAGAAATCATATTGCGAGACAACGACAAACAGACGCCTCAGAAGCTTACTGAAATAACTGTTCGTTGCAAATCCGAGGCGCGATCTAGAGTTATTGAATATTTGAATGGGAAAACAATATGCGAATATGAAAATGGCGATTGTGACATGACATTATATGTTATCGAAAATGAACACTTCTGGTTTGGAACACTGTTATCGCTGGGGGATTGGATTGAGATTACCGCACCGGAGCATATCAGGCACCGTGTACTTGAAGCGTCTAAAAAAATAGTTTCGCTGTATCAAAAACTATGACATACTGTTGTCGTAGTTTCTCTTTTAGAATGAACTCATAATAATAAAGAAACAGAGGTAATGAACTATGACTAATATCAAAAGATATCATGTGAACGAAGAAAATGCATGGTCAGAAATGGTAGAGGCCGGAGATTTTGTGTTTTTAAATTTCTGTGTAGGAAATGTTGGACAATCTGTTGAAGCACAGATACATGGTGCATTGGATGATATGGAACATCGTCTAAAAGAAATTGGTTTGACTTTAGAATCTGTGGTTAAGGTAGATGTTTTATTAAGAGACCCATGGTTTATACCTATCATTGAAAAGGTTTTTAATGAACGTTTCGCTGGTAAATATCCCGCAAGAAAAACCATCCAGACAGATTTTGCACATATTGGTGGTCCAGATGGGCTTCATGCTCAAATTGATGCAATTGCGTATAAAAAATAAGCTCATTATAACAACTGCAGCCAGTTGAAATGTAGTAAATAAAAGGATAAACGGTCTGTTGCCAAGGTTTATGTCAATTCCTTATCATCGCAGCAGACCGGAAGTATATCAAATGAAGTATGATTGGTTTGTACGTTGCTCAATTGCTGAATACTGATATGTTTCCTCGAACGTAGGTTTTTTAAAAATAATTGTAAACCCCATTGACATGTTCCCACGAACAGATGGTTTCTAAAACGGCCACATAGACATCAATTCCATCAACTTTTATCCCACAAAAAAGCAGATGATTTTATCTATAATGTAAAAATAGATTATGATAGGTTATACAGTCGATAGATAGAGGATGCTCTTGAAACTGTAAAACAGATAACAAAGTCAGGCAATATTATATAGTCAAACTTTAACCATCCCCTTGTCTAGAGAAAGGATGACATATGAATATCAGTAATTATATAGAGTATATTTCGGCAGAAACAATGATGGGACCAAACTGCGTAAGGCTTCTTGGAGAGTTATTCGACAAATATCCTTTGAGACTTACATCAGATGATTTAGTTCTTGATTTGGGATGCGGAACGGGGCTGACGAGTCTTGTGATTGCAAAAGAGACTGGAGCAAAGGTCTATGCAAATGACCTCTGGGTAAGTGCAGAAGAAAATGGGAAACGATTTGCCGAATGGGGGATTTATGGACAGGTAACACCTATTTGCGAAGATGCGAATAATTTGCATTTTAATGAAAGGCAATTCAATGCTTTGGTTAGCATTGATTCATATCATTATTTTGCAGGTGAGCAGGGATTTTTCCAAGAAAAAATTCTTCCATTTATGAAAGATGGCGGAGTGATTTTAATCGGTATTCCTGGCTTGAAGGATGAATACTCAGGCCGCTCCGAAGAACTTCTATCCGATTGGCTTGGTAAGGAAGCATGTATGTTTAAAAGTCCAAAACTCTGGAAAAAGCTTATTGGCAGCCATGACAGAATTGAATCAGTGGTAACATGGGAAATGGCTTGCTTTGAAGAAGCATGGAATGAGTGGCTTGCAATTGATAATGAGTATGCACACAGCGACAGGCAATACTTTGAAACAATTATCAAGCCTTATACTTGCTTTGTTGGTATATATGTAAAGTTAAAAAGGTAATGGAAGTCTAATCTGGAACTTTGAAAACAATGGATATATATTGCCATGCAGCATGGTAGGTTGATATCAATTCCATCAACTCGAGCCATGTGGAGAGTGTAGTCTTGCTTACAAGAAGATGAGTATTGGTTTAGATTTTTCAAACTATGATGGTATGCGCAGTATTGAATCTGTTTGTGGTTTAAGGGGTGGTGGATATAAAGTGGAAATATTAGATGTAGTTGACGAAAAGGGTAATCCTACGGGAAAAACGGTAGAGCGTGAAAAGGCTCATGAGGAAGGTATAATGCATAGGACCTCCCATGTATGGCTTCTTAGAAAAAGGTGCGGCAGGACTCAGATCCTGCTTCAGAAAAGATGTGAAACTAAAGAATCATTTCCTGGTTGCTATGACATATCAAGCGCCGGTCACATTCCTGCAGGAATGGATTTTGCTCAATCAGCCATAAGAGAATTAAAAGAAGAGCTCGGTGTTTCCGCTTCTGAGGATGAACTTATTTTCTGCGGTGACAGAATTGTTATCTGGGATGACTGTTTTTATGGCAGACCATTTCATGACAGGCAGTATTCACGTGTGTTTGCCCTGCGGCATGATATAGAGGAAGAGAAGCTTACTCTTCAAAAAGAAGAAGTGGATAGTGTGCTGTGGATGGATCTTGACAAATGTATTGAGCTTGTTGAGACAGATCAGATTAACCATTGCATTTATCCAGAGGAATTAAGAATGGTAAAGGATTCTTGTGATGGTAATTAAATTATAGACAGGTCCAATAGTTTTTTTTATTTAAGGTGGAGTATTATGAAGAGGTTAGTAAAAAAATTTACGAAAACAAATATGAGTTGGAAACTCGTAATACTGATTTCTGTAGGCTGTGGAGTTATTACAGGGATGTTGATGGTACCAGACTTTCTTAAAGAAACATCTTTTCAGCAACCAGGCAGAAGCTTTGAATTCTGGATTTTTATGGCTATGTTTATTGTTTTAAATTGTAAAAAACCTTTAGAAGCGGGGCTTAAGACCTTTGTATTCTTCCTTATCAGCCAGCCTCTTATCTATTTGGTACAGGTTCCTTTCAGTTGGATGCATTGGCGGATTCTTTCCTATTATCCGGAATGGGGGATTATTACTCTCCTGACTTTGCCGGGAGGAATGATTGCTTGGTATACAAAAAAGGGAAATTTCTTGAGTATTCTGATTTTAAGTGTAGCAAACTTGATTCTTTGTTCTGAGTTGCCTTATATGGTGAATAGAATGTTCGTTTGGTTTCCGCACATGCTTCTAACCACATTGTTTATCATAGGTGAACTCTTATTGTTTATCTTTCTCATTTTTAAGGAAAGGAAAAAGCGTATTATTACCAGTGCAATTACGTTGATTATGATTCTTTTCTTCATGGTGTATGCCTTCAAATTTCAGGACATTACAACAAGCTCTATTGGTATGCCCGCAAAAGGTACTGGACCATATACCTTGCTTACAGAAAGTGAAGTATTTGATGTAGCATTTGACGATAATGGCAAAATGACTATATTATATAAACCATATAAGATTAAAGAAGATGGAAGCTATACCATTCAGTATCAGGATAGTAAAGGAAACAAGTTTCAGGTTCACCTGACTTATGGAAATGGATACTGCTCCGTTGATCCATAAAATAAGTAATGTCCACCGATTCGCTGTTTATGGTAAAGACAAAAGGACATGGATATGGTATGTATTTTATGGAGGATTTGATATGAGCGTATGCACGTTTATAGCAGCAAATTGCCCTATGGATGAGGTAAGACCGTCGAAAGAATATCCGCTAGAGATAAATATCGATGAAGGAACGATTTATGAC
>FZPS01000173.1_pt41 | contig 71765 bp, 70 predicted proteins | sample 1817821 | NCBI WGS metagenome assembly FZPS01 (sample SAMEA104158645, study PRJEB21678) | metagenome | place: Germany | collected 2015-04-21
CCTCATAGGTCCTTATCGTCCATAGAGGAATCTGAACTTTAGGCACCTTCCTCCACCTCCATCATCACCCAGGTCCTTATCGTCCATAGAGGAATCTGAACACAACAAGTTGCCGACCAGGCCGGTATCGCCAGAAAGTCCTTATCGTCCATAGAGGAATCTGAACCAAAATGACATAATGATTCGCACCAGCTAGAATTGAGTCCTTATCGTCAATAGAGGAATCTGAACACCGTCGGAAAAGGTGGGTCAGTTTTACTTGACGATCTAGGGTCAATTCTATTTTACGATCTATAGTCATGGAGGAATGTGAACCGGCGGCAGTCTCCCCTAGCAACAACGCAACTTCAGCAAGAGTTTTTGTCGTCTAGTATGAGAACACTATTCGTTATTATTATTTATCCACCCAGAAGGTTTTTCGCCCTTGTCATGGAATACTTTCCTAACGCTATAACACGCCAAGGGAGGATGGAGCATGGAGTTTGTAGCCAGGGAGATTATGACTGCCCCTGTCATTACTGTTGGGCCGGAAGCAAAGCTGGCAGAGGCTGTCAAGGTTATGGCAGAGAAGAATATCAGCGGCCTGCCGGTGGTGGATGAGGATAACCGGGTGATCGGCATCATCAGTGAGGCTGATATTGTGGATTATGCCGGGAAAACCCAGGCCGTCCGCCTGTTCGGTTCTTCGGGCTGGATTTCTCCTTACGACGACAGGATCGGGAGCACCAGCTACCGGAAGGGTTTTGAGCTCCTGGCCAACACCCCCGTGGAGAAGGTGATGGCCAGAAAGGTAACAACGGTGAAGGAAGATACTCCCGGCCTGGAGGTGGCCCGGGTCATGAACAGGAAGAAAATCAACCGGGTCCCGGTGGTAGATGCCAGTGGCAGGCTCGTGGGCCTGATTACCCGGGCCGATATGGTGCGGGCCCTGGCGGAAAGGGGATAGGGGTAGTTAATCTTTATTGGCAGTTGCGAAAAAGTATAGCTGTTGGCATGGCACCAGGTCTGGCACCTGGTGTTTTTTTGTGGGCCCTGGGGGGGATCTGTAACAAAATAGAACACAGCAGGCAGGACTTTTCCCCTTTGTGACAAATAAAAAGAGATACAAGATGGGTAATTGCAGAAAATGTCGGACAGGGGGGAGGGAGGAGTTCTGGTGATCATCGAGGCTATTGTCACTACCCTGGATGCAGGGGGTAGATGCAACCCAGCTCCCATGGGGGTGGTGCCTCTATCCGGGGAAGGGGGCCGGATCCTGCTGCGGCCCTTCAAGGCCACCCATACCTTTCGCAATCTTAAGGAAACAGGCTTTGCCGTAGTCAACATGAGCTGGGATGGAGCTCTATACGTCTATACGGCCCTGGGGGATCCGGAACTTCTCGTTTTCCCGGCTGAGAAGATACCCGGCCGCGTCCTCCGGGACCACTGGGGCTACTGGGAGGTTGCGGTGGAGGAATTGAAGGAAGCAGGGGAACGGGCGGCCGTGACCTGCCGTATTGTCAAGGAGGTGGCCCGGGAAGGGATCGGAGCCTTTAACCGGGCCCAGGCCGCCCTAATAGAAGGGGCCATCCTGGCCACCCGCCTTCACCTTCACTCCCCGGCCTTTATAAAGGCGGAGCTGGACCGCCTGGCCACTATCGTAGCCAAGACAGGGGGCCAGCGGGAAAAGGAAGCTATGGATTTTCTCCAGGACTATGTAACAAGGGCAAGAAAGGTTGGTGAGAAAAATGCTGCAGATTGAAGCACCGGCCCGGCTGCACCTGGGGCAGATTGACCTCAACGGTTCCCTGGGCCGCCTATACGGGGGTATCGGCGTTGCCCTGGAGGGGCCCAAGACGGTCCTGCGGGCCGAACCCAGTCCCCGGCTGGTAGTCGAAGGTTTGGAAAGGGAAAGGGTAAGCAAAATCGCCCGCACCTTCCTGGAGCGGACGGGGATTACCGGCGGGGCCAGACTCCAGGTGACGGAGGCCATTCCCTCCCATGTGGGCCTGGGTTCGGGCACCCAGCTGTCTCTAGCCGTGTCCCTGGCCCTGGCCAGGCTCCACAAGCTGGATCTGACCCTGGACGACCTGGCCCGGATTACCGGCCGGGGCCACCAGTCGGGGGTGGGCATCGGGATCTTTTGCAGCGGGGGCTTTGTCGTCGACGGCGGCATTCCCCGGGAGTACGACCGGCCCGATGTGGAAGGCTATGTGCCGCCCATCATCTTCCAGCATCCCTTCCCAACTTCCTGGCACTTTCTCCTCATTACCCCGACCAATACCAGCGGCTACAGCGGCAGCAGGGAACAGGAGGCTTTCCAGGCCATGCCCCCCATTCCCCCGGAGGATGTGGGCCTGGTCTGCCGCCTGTTGGTAATGCAGCTTTTGCCGGCCCTGCTGGAGGAGAACATCGAAGCCTTCGGCCAGGCCCTGTCGGAGATCCAGTGGACCATCGGCAAGCAGTTTGCCCCCGTCCAGGGAGGCCTCTACAGCCACCCGGCCGCCGAGTGCATCGTCCGCTTCCTCCTCAATTCCGGCGTTGCCGGTGCCGGCCAGAGTTCCTGGGGACCCTCCCTCTACGGGGTGGTGGAGGGGGAAGAGGCGGCCCGGGAAATCGAAAAGGCCCTGCGGCGCTATTTAGAGGCAGAAAACATCCCCGCCCAGGTCAGCTGTCTTCCCGCCCGGAACCAGGGGGCCAGGTTATCCTGGTCCGAGGAGGCGTAGGGAGCCAATGAAGGGGGATGCCATGAGATTTGCCTGGGAGCAGTTTGCTGCCGGGGAAAAAATCCCCGGGAGTGTAAGGGGACCCATCGCCGCTTCCTGGCGCCGCTGCCGCCGCCGGGGCCTCGATCCTCACCAGAGGCCCTCGGTAGAAAGGCTGGTGGGGGAGGAGCTGGAAGAACACTGCCGCCAGACCCAGCCCATTGCCAGAATCGGCCAGCCCTTTATGGAGAAGATCGGCCGCTACACAGTTCCCAATTCCCTGGTCTTTCTGGCCGATGCCGAGGGCTATATAGTGATGATCGAGGGGGAGACGGGCTCCTTTGCCGTTCACACCCCCTATTTCCAGGTGGGAACCTACTGGGGGGAGGAAGCCCAGGGGACCAATGCCGTCGCCCTGGTGATGCGGGAACAGCAGAGCTTCCAGGTGGAGGGGGCCGAGCACTACTACAAAATCCACCATTCCCTCGCCTGCGGTGCAGCCCCCATCTTCAGCCCCGAAGGGGAATTCCTCGCCGTCCTGGGAGTGGCCACCCCCCTGCCCGCCGCCCATCCCCATACCCTGGGCATGGTTGTGGCGGCGGCGGCAGCGGTGGAAAACCAGCTGGGCCTGGAGAGGGCCTCTGACCAGCTCTATTCCGTGGTCCAGTCCATTTCCGACGGCCTCATCGCCATCGACAACAATGGTTTGATCACCCATATGAACGGGGTGGCCGGCAGCATCTTCGGCCTCTTGCCCGAGGACTGTATCGGCAGGCCGGTGGAGGAGATCTTCCGGGATTCCTTTGCCCTCCTTAGAGTGATCAAGACGGGCCGGGAAGGCTTTAACGACCGGGAACTGGCGGTGGACATCAACGGGCGGCGGGTCCGGGTGACCGTCACCAGCCGGCCCATCTGTTCCCAGCAGGGGAAAACCTTCGGCGTCGTCCTCACCTGCCGGGAAATGAAGTCGGTGCAGCGGCTGGTCAACAGGATGGTGGGGGCCCAGGCCCGCTTCACCTTTGCCGATTTGATCGGCGAGGACCCGGAATTTACCGAGACCATTTCCATTGCCCGCCGGGTGGCCCGGACCGATTCCACCGTCCTTATCGTGGGAGAGAGCGGAACAGGCAAGGAGATGTTTGCCCAGGCCATCCACAATGCCAGCCCCCGCCGCAATGGCCCCTTTGTGGCCATCAACTGTGCCGCCCTACCCCGGGATCTGGTGGAGAGCGAACTTTTTGGCTATGAGGAAGGGGCCTTTACCGGGGCCAAGCGGGGTGGACGGCCGGGTAAGTTTGAGCTGGCCAGCGGCGGCACCCTGTTTTTAGATGAGATCGGGGACATTCCCCTGGAGACCCAGGTGAGTTTGCTTCGGGTCCTCCAGGAAAGGCAGGTAACCCGCATCGGGGGCCACACGGCCATTCCGGTGGAGATCCGGGTCATTGCCGCCACCAACAGGGATATAGCCCGCCTGGTGGAGGAGGGGCATTTCCGCCTCGATCTCTATTACCGCCTCAATGTAATCAACCTGACCATACCCCCCTTGCGGGAGCGGGGCGAGGATGTGCTCCTCCTGGCCCGCTACTTCCTCCAGCGCTTTGCCGAGCAGCTGGGGCTGCGGGAGATCACCATGGACCCGGAGGTGGAAGAGCTCTTCCTGCAGTACCAATGGCCGGGGAACGTCCGGGAGCTGCAGAATGTCATCGAACAGGCTGTCCACCTACTGGAAGATGACATCCTCCTGCCGGAACACCTCCCCGAAGAATTCCTGACTGCCTCCAGCGGGGAGGGAGAAGTTTCCCTGCCTGCCAGGGCCAGCAGCCTGGCCAAGCTGGAGCAGGCGGCAGTTCTGGAGGCCCTCCGTTCCGCCCGGGGCAATATATCCCAGGCGGCTCGCTGGCTGGGGGTGGGCCGCACCACCCTCTACCGGAAGATCCGCCTCTACCGGATTAATCTGGAGGAGCTGCGGAAAAGTGTACCATAATGAAACATAAGCCAAAATGAAACAATTGCGAAGATCCCTGCATTTTACTGTCCGACAGGGGATAGTAGGGAAAAAATCATCGGAATGTTTCAAAACAATACAATGACCAATGTGTCGGCAGGGGCAATTTATGGCTACAAACCCTGATTTTATGCGGAAAGTCATATTTTGCCTGCCTTGGCATAGACATTGCGATAGGCAGGTAGTAGAAGTATGGGTGACTTTCTGCAGAGGGGGGATGCCTTGGGAAGACCTTGAGGACCTTCAAGTAGGTGGTTGGCGGGAAAAAACAAAAAAGGGGGAAATGCGATGTCTAAGGCACTGCATGAAAAGATGATTAAGGAGGCCCTGGCAGCCCAGAAGGCCGATCTCGGTGTCATTAAGGAAAAGCGGGGGCAGGAGTTCACCCTTACCGATGCCCAGCCCTATGTGGATGCAGTGAACGGCATGACGGCAGGGGAGGGCCAGTGCCAGAACGTCATTGACCTGCACGTCAAGTCCGTCAATGCCCATTACGAAGTTCTCCAAGAACTCACCGACTTTATCCGGCCAGAAGACGACCCCTTTGTTGAACACTATCAGACACCTGCCATCCTGGAAATCCTCTATGAAGCCGACCCTGAATTCAAGAAGTCCATGGACGTCTTTGTAGATGCCATTGCCGAGAACGAAGCCCTCATCGGCAGGGAGTCCGTCCGGCGTTACGGCGGCTTCTATGGCCCCACCTGCGTTGTTGACTTTGCCTTCTGCCCTGGCTCTGTCACCAACGTAGTCACGGAAATCCTCAAGAAACTCGACATTCCCAAGGATCACAAGAAGGCCATCCTCTCCGCAAAATCCTGGGGTATGAATACTTCCTACGGAATCGGCGCCACCTTCACCGCCTCCCTGGAAGCCGGCAAGACGGCGGCCGAGGCTGTGCAGGACGAGATCGAAATGCTGCAGCTGGTCTACAAGGATCCCATCGCTGCCCAGGACAAACTGATGACCGATGGCGGTCACAGCTCCTTTGTCGTCAAGGAGTATATGGAAAAATATAAGGAGCGGATGAAGGACGTCGTCCTCAAGGCCGTGGAAGCCGGTGTGCACTACGGCAACGTTGTGACGGTCCCGGCCTACTGCGTCGGCGACATCGGCCACCACATCGCCCAGTCCATGTTCAACATGGCCAAGGATGACGTGGTCATGGGTGTCCTGGAGGCAGTAACCGGTGTTATGGAAAACACCCTCAACCGGGGTCTGGAAAAAGGTTTTGAAAGCCCCTGGGATGTCTTGAGCGTGGCCACAGGTTCTACCGCCGCTGCCACTACCTACATCCTGGAAATGGACGGCTTCACCGTGCCCATGGTTGTGGACCTCTTGACCAAGCGGTTCACCAACTATGTCCAGAAGTATCCGAACCGGGGTGCTGCCGCAGAACTCCACAATGTGGACTTCATGGACATGATCCACCGGGGTGCCAAGATTATCGAAGTTGAGCCCATTGGCAATGGCGGCAAGGTCAAGGGTATAGAAGTGGACTTCAGCCCCATTGAAAACCACGAAGTCCTGACCAATCCGCAGCGCTACACCTACCCGGCCTGTGCCATCACCGTCCGCTTCTCCGCCCTGATGCGCCTGGCAGACTTCCCGTGCCTCCTGACCAGTGAGCCTGTAACAGCCACCCTGATGACCAACCTCATTGCCCTCAATCCCGACAAGCCTGGCTCGCCGGCCCGGGTCTGCAAGGACTGCGCCGTCTGTGCCTTTGTGAAACGGCACCACTACTGCAACTGGAATAAGAGCGTCTAAACCCCAGTCTAAGGCTCTTTAGGGCCTGGGGAATACCGGGCTCCCGGTCCCGGACTGCGGGGCCCGGTATTTCCTTTTCCAGACAAAAGGCTATGCAGATAATATGGGAAGGGGGTTAGGGCGTGAAAAAGCTCCTCTTGCAATTGGACACAGACCCTATGCCCAGCGTCTTTGATGGGATTGTTGCCTATGATGCCGGCGTCGACCATGTCCTCCCCTATGGGGGTGTGACCCCTGAGAATGTGCAGGATCTGGTTTATGGCGCCATGTTTACCCGGGGTGGAGACAAGCTGAAACACACCGCCATCTTTGTGGGCGGTTCCCGGGTAGAGGACGCCCAGGCGGTCCTGGAGAAGATCCAGGAGACCTTTTTCGGACCGGTGCGGGTCTCGGTCCTCATGGATGCCAACGGCTGCAACACCACCGCCGCCGCAGCGGTCCTGAAGATGAACCAGGCCCTGCCGGTGCAGGGAAAAAGGGCCCTGGTCCTGGCCGGGACGGGGCCGGTGGGGATGCGGGCGGCGGGGCTCCTGGCCCTGGAAGGGGCCCAGGTGGCCCTCACTTCCCGGAATAAGGAGCGGGGTGAGCACACCTGCCGGCTCCTCCAGGAACTCTACGGCGTTGAGGTTACAGCCTATGAGCTGGACCCCCGGGACCAGGGGGCTGTGGAGGAACTCCTGGCCGGGGTGCAGTTGGTGCTGGCCGCCGGCCCGCCGGGGGCGGTCCTCCTGGAGGAAGAAACCTGGACCAAGCTCCCCCAACTGCAGGTGGTGGCCGATATCAATGCCGTGCCCCCAGGGGGGATTCCCGGGGTTAAACCTACCGATGACGGGAAGGAAAGGCATGGTAAAGTCTGCTTTGGAGCCCTGGGGATTGGCGGCCTGAAGATGAAACTCCACAAGAAGGCTCTGCAGAGCCTCTTCACCGCCAATGACCTGGTTTTGGATGCCCGGGAGGTCTATGCTTTGGGTAAAGAGCTTTAGGCCCGAGGGGGAAACAAGGGTGAAGTTACTACTGCTGGGGTTCAGCATCCGGGGAATGGCCGAAAGTATAGCCAGGAGCTGCTACAGGGACTGGCAGCTGGTGTGCCTGGACTACTTTGGCGACTACGACCTGGCCCAGTGGGGAAAGGTGTATTCCCTTCCCCGGGACTTCGGGGTGGAGAAATTTTCCCCCCGGGCTTTACTCCAGATCGTCCGGAATTTAGACTATGATGCCGTCGCCTATACCTCCGGGATTGAGGCTACCCCGGCCCTGGTGGAAGCGGTGGCGGCCGGCAAGGAACTCCTGGGCAACGGGGGAGGAGCTCTTGGTGCAGCCCGGTACTGGGAAGGGCTGCACAGGTTTCTTAGGGACCAGGGGATAGCCTTTCCCCGCACCCTTTACAGCTGGAAAGGTCCCCTGCCCCCGGGCCAGTGGCTCCTCAAACCCCGGGATTCGGGGGGCGGGATCGGGATTACCTGGGCCCGGGAGGGAAACCAGCTCCCGGCCGGCTACCTCCTCCAGGAGTTTCAGGACGGCATACCCGCCTCTGTGTCCTTTCTGGCCGACGGCCGGGATGCTGTCATCCTGGGGATGAGCGAACAATTAATAGGGTGGGGTGAATTCGGCGCCAGGGGCTTTGCCTACTGTGGGAACATTGTCCCCCTCTGGCGGGAGCACTGGAATCAGGGCGGAATCCCCCCCTTTCTTTTTCATAAGATCAAGGAAATGGTCAGGCTCCTGACCAGGAAGTGCGGCCTGCGGGGCCTCAACGGCATCGACTTTCTGGTGACCCCCAAGGATGATCTCCTTTTTTTGGAGCTCAATCCCCGCTACTGTGCTTCCATGGAGCTCCTGCAGGAGGCCTACGGCCTGGATCTCTTTGCCCTCCATGTCCAGGCCTGCCGGGGTCGGCTGCCCAGGCAGCACACCCTGCTGGAGGAGGGCCGGGAGCAGGCCAGATACTGGGCCAAGGCCATCCTCTACGCTCCCTGGAACCTGCGGACAGGAGATACCAGGGGCTGGTATGCCGCTGGGGTCAGGGATGTCCCCCATCCGGGGGAAAGGATTGGCGCCAGGAGCCCCGTCTGCACCCTTCTGGCCCGGGGGGATACCCGGGTGGAGACCATGCTGGCCCTGAAGGAAAAACAGACCTGGATCTTGGGGCAGGTATACCCCGAGACGGGAGGCGAATTGGTAAGTGAAGATTGAAGTTGTTTTGATTACAGGGAGAACTATTAAACAAGGGATGGGTATATACACGGGCAAGGATTCCGTCCTCTACCGGCAGGAGACGGAAACAATTGAGCTCAACGCTGCGGTGCTGGAGGGCCTGGGGGTCGAGGAAGGGGACCGGGTGCTGGTCAAAACCGCCTTTGGCCAGGGTGTCTTTACCTGCCGCAAGGGCGAGGTGCCGGAGAATGTAGCCTTTATTCCCTACGGCCTGGCGGGCAACAGCCTCATCGGCGCCGGCACCAGCGGGAGCGGCATGCCCAGCTACAAGGGGATAACTGCGGTGGTGGGGAGGTACGAAGATGGCTAAGGTAGTAAAGAATGTGGTCTGCACCTTTTGCGGCTCCCTCTGCGACGATTTGGAAATCCACATCGAAAATGACAATATAACCGCCGTCAAGAAGGGCTGTGCCCTCTCCCGGACTAAATACCTTAATGCCCGGGAAGAGGTGGTACCCCTGGTGGAGGGGAAGGAAGCAAGTTTTTCCGCAGCCCTGGAGGCGGCGGTGGAAATTTTGGCCCATGCCCGCCACCTCCTCGTCTACGGCCTGTCCAGCACCTGCTCCGAGGCCCAGGCGGCGGCCGTGGCCCTGGCCGAGACCCTGGGGGCCAGCATCGATTCCACCTCTTCCGTCTGCCACGGCCCCGGAACCCTGGCCAAGCAGCTGGTGGGCATCCCTACCTGCACCCTGGGGGAAGTGAAAAACCGGGCCGATGTCCTGGTCTTCTGGGGCTGCAACCCGGTGGAGGCCCATCCCCGCCACTTTGCCCGCTATTCGGTCCTGGCCAAGGGCTTGAAGGTGGGCGGCCGCAGGGAGCGGAAGGTGGTGGTGGCCGATGTCCGGAAGACGGCCACGGCCAGGGGGGCCGATCTCTTTTTGCAGCTTGAACCCAACGGGGACTTTGAAGTCCTGACGGCCCTGCGGGCCCTGATCAACGGCAAGGATATTGTGGGGGAAGGGGCCGGGGGCCTGACCCGGGCCCAGCTGGAAGAGTGCAGCCGGCTCCTCAAGGAGGCCAGCTACGGCGTCTTCTTCTTTGGGATGGGCCTGACCATGAGCCGGGGAACCCACTACAATGTCAGCCAGGCCCTGGCCCTGGTCCGGGATTTGAACAAGTACACCCGCTACTCCGTTATCCCCATGCGGGGCCACGGCAATGTGGCCGGGAGTGAAAATGTCCTGGCCTGGCAGACGGGCTATCCCTTCGCCGTCAACTTCAGCCGGGGCTATCCCCGCTACAATCCCGGGGAGTTCACCGCCGTGGACCTCCTCCGGCGGGGGGATGTGGACGCCGCCCTGGTGGTGGCGGCCGACCCGGCGGCTACCTTCCCGGGTCGGGCGGCAGCCGTCCTGGGGGAGATTCCCACTGTCGTCATCGATCCCCACTATTCGGCCACGGCCAAGTTAGCCCGGGTCTACCTGCCCTCGGCGGCGGCGGGAATCGGGGCGGCGGGCACCGTCTACCGGATGGACATGGTGCCCCTGCCGGTGAAGAAGTTGCTCAACCTGCCCTATCCCAGTGATAAGGAGATCCTGGATATGCTGCGGGAGGGGGTGAAGAAATGCTCCGGATCAAGGGAGGCCGGGTCTACGACCCGAAAAATGGCTGGAACGGGGAAATAAGGGATATCTGCATCAAGGATGGAAAGATAGTGGAAGATCTTCCGGCCGCAGAGGAGGTCATCGATGCCACAGGCCTGGTGGTCATGGCCGGAGGGGTGGACATCCACGCCCACATAGCCGGGCCCAAGGTCAACACCGGCCGGGTCATCTGCCCGGAGGACCACCGGAGGGATCCTGTGCCCAGAACTGCCCGGACCAGGAGCGGTTCCGGCTTTACCACCCCTTCCACCTTTGTCACCGGCTACCGCTACGCCCAGATGGGCTACACCTCCGTCTTTGAAGCGGCCATGCCCCCCCTGGAGGCCCGCCACGTCCACGAGGAGCTGGCCGACACCCCCATCCTGGACAAGGGGGCCCTGGTCCTGGTGGGAAACAACCACTTTGTCCTCAGTTTTATCCGGGAGGGGGACCGGGAGCGGCTCAAGGATTACCTCCTCTGGGTCGTGGAGGCCAGCGGCGCCTACGGCCTCAAGGTGGTAAACCCGGGGGGAGGGGCCAACTGGCGGCGGCACAGCAATGTCCGGGGGCTGGACGATGCGGTAATCGACTACGGCGTCACCCCCCGCCAGATCATCGAGACTCTCCTGGATGTCAATGAGGAACTGGGCCTGCCCCATGCTCTGCACCTTCACTGCAACAACCTGGGCCAGCCCGGCAACCTCCCGACGACCCTGGCCACCATGGACCTGGCCGCGGGGCGGCGGCTCCACATCACCCACCTCCAGTTCCATGCCTACGGGGAGGGGAAGAAGGGCTACCCCCTCCTTTCGGGGGCCGAGGACCTGGCGGCCGTGGTCAATGCCAATCCCAACATCACCATCGACGTGGGCCAGGTGGTCTTTGGACCGGCCACCACCATGACGGCCGATGCCCCCCTCCAGTATGAACTCTTCCAGAAGGGGGGCGGGGACCGCTGGGTCAATAAGGATGTGGAGCTGGAGACGGGCTCGGGAATTGTGCCCATAACCTACAGCCCCAAGAGCTTCGTGGGGGCCTGCCAGTGGCTCATCGGCCTGGAACTCTTCCTCCTCATTGAAAATCCCGAGCAGGTCTTCCTGACCACCGATCATCCCAACGCCGGGCCCTTTACCGCCTATCCCCAGATCATCCGCCTCCTGATGGACCGGGATTACCGGGAGGAAAGGATTGCCCAGCTGCCCAAGAAGGCGGTGGAGGCCACCGGCATCAAAAACCTGCAGCGGAAATACACCCTGGGTGAGATCGCCGCCATGACCAGGTCCGGCCCGGCCCGGGTCCTGGGCCTGGAAAAGAAGGGGCACCTGGGAGTGGGGGCCGATGCCGATGTGGTCGTCTACCGGCCCCAGGCCGACTACGAGGCCATGTTTGCCAACCCCCTCTATGTTTTTAAGGAGGGCCAGCTGGTGGTCCAGGAGGGGCAGATCGTCGCCGCCCCCCGGGGGAAAACCTTTGTCCCCGAAATAAGGGGGGGGAAGGACGTCACTTCCTGGCTGGCGCCCCAGTTTGAACAGTTCTACAGCATTGCCCTGGAGAACTACCCGGTGGACCGGGAGTGGTTCTCCCCCTGGGAGGTGGTTCCATGCAAATAGAGGGCGTAAAGATCAAAGACACCTTTGCCGAAGCCTTTTCCCTCTACGGCACCCGCCTCATCATCACTGCCATAAATCGGAAGTGGGTCATGGAAGCGGCCCGGAGTGTCACCGGCTTTGCCACCTCCATCATCGGCTGCGGCTGTGAGGCGGGCATCGAGATGGAACTGGCAGGAGAAGATACCCCCGACGGGCGTCCCGGGGTGGCCGTCCTCATCTTCTCCGTCTCCCCGGAAGAACTGGAGAAGCAGCTGGTGGCCCGCCTGGGCCAGGCCATTATGACCTGCCCCACCACGGCCTGCTACAACGGCCTGCCCACGGAGAAACGGCTGGAGGTCGGGGCCAAGATCCGCTTTTTCGGGGACGGCTGGCAGGCCAGCAAGCTGGTGGGGGAGACCCGCTACTGGCGCATCCCCGTCATGGACGGGGAGTTTGTGGTGGAGGAAGGTTTCGGCTACTGCAAGGGGGTGGGGGGCGGCAACTTCCTCATCCTGGCCGAGAGCCAGGAGGCAGGCCTGGAGGCCGCAACTTGTGCGGTAGAAGCCATGGGGCAGGTGCCCGGGGTAATCCTCCCCTTCCCCGGCGGGGTGGTCAGGAGCGGCAGCAAGGTGGGGTCCAGGTACAAGTTCCTGACGGCTTCCACCAACACTCCCTACTGTCCCACCCTGGCAGGAAGGGTGGCTTCGGAGCTTCCTCCCAATGTCAACTGTGTCCTGGAGATCGTCATCGACGGCCTGAACCTGGAAGCGGTGGAGGAGGCCACCCGGGTGGGGATCAGGGCCGCCTGCCGGCCCGGGGTAGTGGAGATTACCGCCGGCAACTACGGCGGCAAGCTGGGGAAATACCATATCCATCTCCACAAGGTTATGGGGTGAGAAAATGGCGACACTGCATTTACAACTGAAAGCACAACCGGAAGTCCCCTTGGAAGCCGACTGTCTTTCCCCTTCGGCCCTGGCGGGGAAGACCCTCAAGGAGATTGCGGCCCAGCCCCTCCTCTACGGCAACGGCCGGGCCCAGCTGGGGGATTTCTTCAGCCTGTCCGGGAGCCTGGCCGACGGGCACCTGCACCTGGAAGGGGACCTCTCCCGGGTGAAATATATCGGGGCCGGCATGGAGGGCGGCCTCCTGACCATTGATGGAACCGTGGGCATGCACCTGGGCTCCGGGATGGCGGGGGGAGAGATCCGGGTCCAGGGGCAGGTGGGCGACTGGCTGGGGGCCGAGATGAAGGGCGGCCTCATCTGGGTGGAAGGAAAGGTGGGCCACCTGGCCGGGGCCGGCTACCGGGGAGAAAAGATGGGCATGACCGGGGGGACCATCATTATTAAGGGGTCGGCGGGAGACGAGGTGGGGGCCCGGATGCGCCGCGGCCTTATAGTAGTCACCGGGGACTGCGGCGATTTTCCCGGCGTCGAGATGCGGGCGGGGACTATCATGGTCTGGGGTAAGGGGGCGGCCCGGCCGGGGGCCAACATGCGGCGGGGGACCCTTGTCCTGGCCCACCGGCAGGAGCTCCTGCCCACCTTTGTCTACAACTGCACCTACCGGCCCGTATTTTTGCACCTCATCTGGCGCCACCTGCAGGAACTGGGGCTGGCCGTGCCGGAACACCTCCGGCAGGCCTTCTACGAGCGTTATCTCGGTGACATCAATGAAGTGGGGAAGGGGGAGATCCTCCTGTGCCAGAGCTTAAGCTGAACGAAAGGGCCCAGGCTATGGTCCGCCAGCTGGTTGCCGATAGGGAGAGCCTGGGGATAGAAGTTACCAACCTGCCGGAGGGGAGCCTTCTGGTAGATGCCGGCATCAACTGTCCCGGGAGCCTGGAGGCGGGGCGCCTCCTGGCCGAGATCTGCCTGGGGGGCCTGGGACGGGTGGAGCTGGTTCAACTCTTCTTTACTGACTTCTGGCTGCCGGGGGTCCAGGTCACCGTCCAGCAGCCGGCTCTGGCCTGCATCGCCTCCCAGTATGCCGGCTGGGCCCTGAAGGGGGAGGGCTTTTTTGCCTTGGGTTCGGGGCCGGCCCGGGCCCTGGCGGCCAAGGAAGAGGTATTCCAGGCCCTGGGTTACCAGGAGAATAGCCCGGTGGGGGTTTTGGTCCTGGAGACCCGGAAAGTCCCCCCGGCCGCTGTGGTTGAGAAGGTGGTGGCGGCCTGCGGCCTTGGGCCGGAGAATCTTTCCCTTCTGGTGGCCCCCACCGCCTCCCTGGCCGGTTCCGTCCAGGTGGCGGCCCGGGTGGTGGAAACGGGCCTTCACAAGCTGATGGAGCTGGGCTATGATCTAGGCAAGATAACGGCGGCCTTTGGCACCTGCCCCCTGGCCCCCCTGGCGGCGGAGGATTTAGCGGCCATGGGCAGGACCAACGACGGGGTTTTGTATGGAGGCCGCTGTTTTTATACCGTGACCGACCCAGAGGAGGAGATCGTCGAGATCCTGCCCAGGGTACCCTCCCTGGCCTCCCGGGATTACGGGACACCCTTCTTGAAGCTCCTGGAGCAGTACGGGGATTTTTATAAGATCGATCCCCTCCTCTTCAGCCCGGCGGAAGTTGTCATAAATAACACGGCCACCGGGAAGGTCCACCGGGCCGGACGGGTGGCTCCGGACCTCCTCAAGGAGTCCCTGCTGGGGGTGGCAAAGGATTGAAGATCGGGATAATAAGCGGGGGCGAGGGCTGGCATGTGCAGAAACTGGCCGGGGCCTTCCGGGAGCGGGGGGCGGAGGTGGGAACCTACCGCATTACCGCCCTGACGGCCCGGGAAGGCCGCAGGCAGGGGCTCTACTGCCGAAATCAAACCCTGGATGACTGCCATGCCCTCCTGGTGCGGACCATCCCCGGGGGCTCCCTGGAACAGATCATTTTCCGGATGGATGCCCTCCACTGCCTGGAAAAGAGGGGGGTCTATCTCTTCAACCCCCCCAAGGTGGTGGAAAGGACCGTCGACAAATACTACACCACCTCCCTCCTGGCCACGGCGGGCCTGCCCACCCCGCCCACAGTGGTGACGGAAAACTATTCCGAGGCCATGGCCGCCTTTGCCGAACTGGGGGAAGATGTGGTGGTCAAGCCCCTCTTTGGCTCCCTGGGCCGGGGGATGGTGCGGGTGACCGACCCCGACACGGCCCACCGGGTCTTCCGGGCCCTGGATCTGGGCCGCTATGTCTACTACCTGCAGCAGTTCGTTCCCCATGACAACCAGGATCTCCGGGTCTTTGTCCTGGGGGGCCGGGTGGTGGGGGCCATGCTCCGGCGGGGGGATTCCTGGAAGACCAATATCGCCCTGGGGGCCCGGCCCCAGGCCGTGACCCTCCGGCCCGAAGAGGAGGAACTAGCCCTGGAGGCGGCCCGGGTCCTGGGGGCGGCCTATGCTGGGGTGGATCTCCTCCGGTCCCGGGAGGGGGAGCTCTATGTCCTGGAGGTCAACGGGATTCCCGGCTGGCAGGGCCTGCAGGAAGTGTGTGAGGTGGACGTCGCCGGGGAAATCGCTGACTATGTCTTAAAGGAGTTGGCAGGGAGAAGGTAAAGGGGGTAAAGGGTGTGAAACCGGAGGAAGTGGCCAAGGCTGTGGAGCTGGCCTGCATGGTGGAGGTCCTGGCCCCCAAGCCGGGCAATGTAAACCGCTATCAGGACTTTGTCGATACAACCTGCGAAGATTTTCTCCTCAGTGCCTGGGCCGTCGGCCCGGTCTTTGCCCGGGCCGACAGCCTTTCGGTGGGGGAGTTGATCTATCAGGCCCGGCGGGCTGTCCAACGGTATGTGGCGGCCAATACCAATCTGGGCATCATCCTCCTCACGGCTCCCCTGGCCAAGGCGGCCCTCCTGCCAAAGGACTTACCCCTGCAGGAGCGGCTCCGGCAGGTCCTGGCGGGCCTCACAGTGGAGGACAGCAGATGGGTCTTTGCCGCCATCAGGGAGGCCGGAGCCGGGGGCCTGGGGAAGGTGGACCAGCAGGATGTCGGCGGGGAACCCAGCCTGCCCCTGCTGGCCGCCATGGAACTGGCCCGGGAGCGGGATACCATAGCTGCCGAGTACTGCACCGGTTTCCACCACACCTTTACCACCGGCTATCCGGCCCTGCAGGAAGCCCTGGCCCTCCTTCCCGACTGGCGCCTGGCGGTAGTACAGGCCTTTTTAGTTATTTTGGCCGCCCTGCCCGACACCCTCATCGCCCGCAAGGTGGGCTGGGAGAGGGCCTGGGAGGTGTCCCGCCGGGCGGCGGAGGTTCTGGCAGCGGGGGGCGTGGCCACAGCGGGGGGGCGCCGGGTCCTGGCCGCCTTCGACAGTTTCTTGCGCCGGGAGGGAAACAAGCTCAACCCCGGTACCACCGCCGATCTCACCGCTGCCTCCCTGCTGGTGTACTTTTTGGAAGAGGGTTACGATGGCTTTTTCAGGGGAGGGAAATGCTATGATCTTGGCTAAAGACGTGCAGAACAGCAAACCACGGGTCCGTGTCAGCCTGAACCGGGTCGGCATCACCGGGATTACCAAGATTATTACCATCGGCAGCGGGGAGCGGGCCAACCTCTTTTATTCAGAACTGGATCTGTACGTGGATCTTCACCCGGACAGGGCCGGCGTCCACATGTCCCGCTTCGGCGAAGAGATCATTGCCGCCGTGGACGAGGTGGTGAAACAACGGGCCCTGGATATTGAATCCTTCACCAGCGGCCTGGCAGCGGCCGTCCTGGAGCGGCAGGAGGCCTTCCGGTCCGAGGTTCTGGTCCGGGCCAAGTATCCGGTAGAGAAGAAGACACCCGTCTCCCGCCTGGCCACCCAGGACATCTGCACCCTCATCGGCATGGCAGCGGCCCGGGAGGGCCGGGGTCGGGTCCTGGTGGGCGTGGAAGTTGCCGGGCTGACGGCCTGCCCCTGTGCCCAGGAGATGGTCCGGGCCTACACCTGGGATGAGCTCCTGAAGGCGGGCTTTACCGTCAAAGAGGTGGAAGAGGTTTTAAAGGTGGTCCCCCTGGCCTCCCACAACCAGCGGGGGAAGGGAACCCTCCTTTTGGGGACCAAAGAGAAGATCGAAGCCCAGGACCTGGTGGCCATCGTAGAAGAATCCATGAGCTCACCCATTTACGACCTGTTGAAGCGGCCCGATGAGTTCCATGTAATCAAAGAAGCCCACCAGCAGCCCCGTTTTGTGGAGGATGTGGTCCGCCACATGGTAGAACAGGTGGTGGAAAGGTTCCCCAATCTGGAAGATGAGGCCTTCCTTTTGGCCAAGCAGGTGAATTATGAGGGGATTCACAGCTATGACGTCTTTGCCGAAAAGCACGGGACTTTGGGTGAGATCAGAAGGGAGGTGCTCCAGGGAGAGCATGTGACCAGGTCCACGGATCTGGCTGCCTGGCTCGATCCCTGGAATTGATATGGCGCGGGTGGTAGGGATAGATCCCGGTACCGTCAGCTTTGATCTCTTCGGCTGGGAAGAGGGGGAGGTTTTCCTGGACGCCTCCATTCCCTCCCGGCAGGTTGCCGAGGACCCGGAAGGCATCCTGGCCCTCCTGGAGGAGGGCGGCCCCCTGGATTACATTGCCGGCCCCTCGGGCTACGGCCTGCCCCTGGTCAGTGTCCGGGAGGTGGGGGAACGGGAAATGTTCCTGATGACCCTGGTGGAGGCCGAGGAGAGGAAGGAAATCCCCGTCCTGGCGGGGATGGAGAGGATGATCAACTTGGCCCGGGAGCGGGAGCTGCCCCTCTTTTTTACCCCGGCCGTCATCCACATGCCCACCGTTCCACCCTGGCGCAAGGTAAACCGCATCGATATGGGGACCACCGACAAGCTCAACTGTGCCATCCTGGCCATTTACGACCAGGCCCGCCAGTATAATATACCCTATGGGGAGACCTCCTTTGTCCTGGCCGAGGTGGGCGGTGCCTACACCACAGTGGTGGCCGTCCAGGGGGGCCAGGTGGTGGACGGCATCGGCGGCTCGGTGGGGGCGCCGGGCTTTCGCTCCCCGGGGGCCCTGGACGGTGAGTTGGCCTACCTTTTGGGGCAGGTCACCAAGGGCACCCTCTTTAAGGGCGGGGCCCTGGATGTGGCCGGGGATGCAGAGCTCACCCCGGCTGAATTTGCCGCCCGCCTGCAAGGGGGGGATGGGCGGGTGCGGGAAGCCTGGGAAATGCTGGTAGAAGGGGTGGCCAAGTTTGTGGCCGCCGAGCTGACCCTGGTTCCCGGCGCCCGGGAAATAATCCTCTCCGGCCGTCTGTGCCGGGAGCCCCTCCTCTTACAGGACCTGGAGGAAAGGCTCCGGCTTCTGGCCCCCGTCCGGCGGGTTACTTCCTTGGCGGCCGAGGCCAAGGAGGCGGCCCAGGGGGCTGCCCTGCTGGCGGCAGGGCTGGTGGGGGGCGAGACGGCGCCCCTGGTGGAGAACCTGCGGATCCGGGAGGCGGCCGGCACCGTCCTAGATTATATTTGTCCCTGGGGCAAAGAGCTCAAAGGGAGGTTTGGGATTTGACAGACCGGATTATTTTGGCGGGGATGAATTTTTGGGGTTACCACGGGGTGCGGCCCGAGGAAAACAGCCTGGGGCAGCCCTTTATCATCGATCTGGAACTCTACTTGGATTTGCAGCAGGCCGGCCGGAGCGATGACCTGGAGGACACTGTCAGCTACAGCCTGGTCTACCGGCTGGTAAAGGAGATTGTGACGGGAAAGCCCCGCCGCCTGCTGGAGAATATTGCAGAGACCATAGCCGCCAGGGTCCTGGAGGAGTTCCCGGTCCAGGAGGTGCTGGTGCGGGTAAAAAAACCCCACGTCCCCCTGCCGGGGATAGTGGACTATGCGGCGGTGGAGATCCGGAGGGGGAGGACGAGGTGAAGGAGGTTTATCTCGGCCTGGGGAGCAACCTGGGGGAGCGGAAGGGCTATATTAAGGGGGCCCTGGCCGGGCTGGCTCGAGCCGGTGTGGCCATTGATGGGGTTTCCTCCCTCTATGAGACGGAACCGGTGGGCTATACCGACCAACCCCCCTTTTACAATGCCGTGGCCCGGGGCCTTACCGGCCTGCAGCCCCGGCAGCTTTTAAATGCCGTCCTGGCCATCGAAAAAGAACTGGGCCGCCGGCGGGACATCCGCTGGGGGCCCAGGACCATTGATATCGATATCCTTCTCTACGGCCAGGAGGTCTTCCAGGAGGAAGATCTCTTAATACCCCACCCCCGCCTGGCCGAACGGGCCTTTGTCCTCATACCTCTCTTGGAACTGGCTCCTTCCCTCTCCCTACCCGACGGGCGGAAGATAGCTGATCTGGTCAAGGCGGTGGATAGCAGAGGGGTAAAAAGGATTGGTAATCTGGGCTGGCTCCCTTGACCTAACAATTATTACAGCTGCGAGTGGTAGGGGCGACCTGTGGTCGCCCGCCAGGGCATGATAGGAGAGATAAGGGGGACTGTGTACCCATACACCATGGGCCACTTACCCTGTCCCCCTGTGACCACTCTGTGCCCTTTTTGTAAAAGAAAAAAGGCTCGATTTAGAGCCTATCATGTATACCAAGATACTCTTTTAGGGCTGCCTGAAGTATTTGCGAGAAATTGACATGGTGTTCTTCCGCGATCTTGTTTAACCAAAATGGAATAGTTAACGTTTTTTTGACTGATTGATTTTCCAAAGCTTCCCTGTAAACAGGCATAAAGACCTCCACTAAAACCGCTATCTGGTTTGGTTTTAATTCAATTTTATCGATAGAGGTTGGTTCGGGAATGGGTTCATTATCATTTTCTATACCCCATAGATGAAGAGCCATTGCTTCTTTAGCGTTTTTAAGAGCTTCTTCATTTGTCTTACCACAGGGTAAACAACCGGGTAAATCAGGAAACTCTATTGTAATGCCATCTGCAGCATAGCTAAATATAGCTGGATAGATATATCGATCTTTTTTCATAATATCACTCCTAAAAATTAATGGGGAAGTAGCAGGCTTATTTGAGTTTTATACCTGCCTGTTTTTCAATGCTCTTTAGCGTTCCTATTGGTATATCCTTAACAGGGTGTGTTATTGTTACTCTGCCGGGTTTGGACGTGTGCTTGTATTGATAATGGCTACCTACTGAACCTACCAAATACCATCCGTCTTCTTCAAGTATTTTTATTATTTCTCTTGATGAGTAGGACTTCATTTAACACTTCCCCTTTATATTTATATAATAACACGTATCTAAATACGTGTCAAAGATATTATTTCTCCGGGCACTTTTCTTTTTGCTTGCCGGGAAATGGGAGGAAGGGGACAGTCCCCTTCCAATAATTGTCAATTGCCAACTGTCAATTGTCAATTGATAAATAGCCCCATGCCAGCTCCTGCTCCTGCAAATACTTCTTCCCCAACTGCAGGGCCAGCTGGGCCTTGTAGAGCTCCCGGCCCAGGTAGAAGGCGTGGCCCGGATCGTCTATTTCCAGCTGGGAAAAGAGCTCATCGGCTTTAGTTCCCGTAAGATAAATATCCCGGTTAAAGAGGTGGATTTTCCCCTCAGCGGTAAAGATGCGGAAATTGCGGTCCTTTACCAGCCGCTGCATAGCCGCAAGTTCCTCGCCGCTGTAGCCATCCAGCCGCCTGTCCTTACAGGTAACCAGGTCGTTGGAGAGGTTCTTCGGGGGAGAACCCCTCTTTTTTGCCCGGTGGACGAGGCGGCGGGCCAGGGCCGCTTCCCGGACGGCACCCCTGGTCCGGTGGGAGGCCTCGGTGGTCAGGACATAGTCGATGCCCAGCTCCACAGCCACCCCCATCAGGAGGGCGTTGATCCCGGTGCTGTCGGCATCGGTGAGTTCCGTCACATTGCCGATGCCCATGAGGAAGGGCTTGTCCGGGTATTGCTGGCGGGCTGCAAAGATGCGGTGGAGGGAGGCGGAAAAACCAAAGTTGATGGGATCCAGGATGGGATCCAGGATAATGGAGGCCCCCGCCCCCTCGGCGGCGGCCGCATTGGCCACCAGGGAAGCCAGCCCCTGGCCAAAGTCGGGGATGACCACCACGGGGCAGGAAAGCTCCTGGGCCAGGTGGAGGTTGGTAGAGTTGATGCTGAGGATCATGTCGACCCCCATCCTGCCAGCCCTGAGGATTTCCTCCTCCCGGAAGGAATCCAGGCTGACCCGGAAGCCCTCTTCTTTGAGGGCGAAAATTACCTCCTCCAGGTGCGGGAATTCCCTTTCCACACAGGAGCCCAGGTCGATGATATCGGCCCCTTCCTCCCGGTAGTAGCGGGCCCGCTCCCGGATCTGGTCGGTGGTAAGGTAGGGGGCGTCGACAATCTCGGCCAGGATCTGGGGCACCGTGGGCTCCTCCTGGTTATCTTCCACCTTCTCACCGTAAAAGGCCGGCAGGTCCTTAAGGTCCTTAGGTCCCTGGACCACCGGCACCCCCAGGTGGCGGGAGAGCTTTTCCAGATCCACCCGGCAGAGGCCGGGGAGGACCACTTGGGAATACTCCTGGCAGGGGGGGAGGTTGTGGCAGAGGAAATCGGTATTCATCAGGGCCGCCACGCTGATGTTGAGGGTGACCACCGTGCCCCCCAGTTCGGCGGGCATCTGGGCCAGGGTGTCCTTGAGGGCCTGGGATGCCAGCCTGCCGGTTACAAATAGGCGTCGAGACATTTTTCCAGTTCCTCCATTCCGGAAACTACTATTACCCCGGGAAAACTTTTCAGCCGGGCGGTATTTTCCAGGTCGATGGGCCGGGGAAAGAGCTGCACCATGCCCCGGGGCCCGGGGGAGGTCACCTCCTCCTCCTGATCGCTGGGCAGGACAATTATGGGCACCCGGCATTTCCCGGCGTGGGCAAAGAGGTTCGTGACGAGGGTGTCGGAGATCCCGGCCACAAATTTGGCAACGGAATTGGAGGTGGCCGGGGCGATGATCAGGACCTTATAGTAGCCGTTGTAAAAACGGCCGATGACCGGTGCGCTGTAGGCCCCTTCCCGGTAGAGGCGCACCCCGGGGCCATGGAGCTGTTCCGGGTCAAATTTGTAGATTTTCATAACTTCCACGGCGGCCCGGGAGAGAAAAACATCCACCCGGGGGAGCTTCCTGATCAGGGCCAGGTTTTCTTCCAGGAAATGGCCGCAGCCCGTTATGCCCCAAGCAATGGTCACAATTGATCACTCCTTAGAACAATTTAGAGATATTTCTCCTTCGCCCCCATGTTTTCCTCCCTCCCCCCCGGGGCGGCAAAATTTTTAGGCAGGAAAAAGAAAAGAGATATTGACATATGACCATTACTCCACTATAATGGAAATGAACATAAGACCATAATGACCTAATATCTGGAGGAAAGGGGGTTGGAGGATGCCAGGCTTTGACGGAACTGGACCCATGGGCCATGGCCCGATGACAGGCAGGGGAATGGGTTTCTGTGTCGGCTATGCCGGTGGCCCCTATGGCTTTGGCCGCAGGCGGCACCGGTGGTTCAGGAGGATAGGGCGGCCGCGGCGTTTTGCCTGTGGCCCGGCTTGGTACCACCCCTATCCGGCAGCCATGCCTGAACCTACGGCGGCTGAGGAGGCGGCCTTCCTGAAGGAGCAGGCCCAATTACTGGAAGAGGAACTGAAGGAAATCAAGGACAGGCTGAAAGAGCTGGAAGAGGATAAGGAAGAGTAATGGGGAATTAGTTGGGAGGAGGAGCTATTCTTCCTCCCATTATTCTTTGAAGGGAGTGGATCTGGTGCTGGCAGGAGAAGTTGCTGACCTCCGGGTAATTGCCCTGCTGGACGATTATGCCGGCTTCGAGACCTCCTTGTATGGCCAACACGGAATTGCCCTCCTGGTCGAGCTGTATTCAGGGGGAGAAACCAGGCGGATTCTGCTGGATACCGGCCAGGAAGCCGCCCCCATACTCCACAATATGGAAATTCTGGGGATCGATCCGGCTGCCATCGACTGCATCTTTCTCTCCCACTGCCACTACGATCACACGGGGGGCCTGGCAGGTATCCTCCGGGCCATAGGCAGGGAAATCCCTGTAGTTGCCCACCCGGAACTCTTCCGGGAAAACTACATCCGCAAACCCTTTCTCCGGCACATTGGGGTCAGCCGGGAAAACAGTCCCGAAGCCATAAGGGCAGCGGGCGGGCATCTCCTCTTGACTGGGGAGGCCTTTGCCCCCATGCCGGGGGTTTTTTCCACCGGCGAGGTTCCCCGTCGGGTTGCCTTCGAAGATCAGGCCATAGGAACCTATAACCTGGAAGGGGGCCGCCTTACCCTCGATAACCTCAGGGATGACATGTCCCTGGTGGTCAATGTATCGGGCCGGGGACTGGTTATCCTCACGGGCTGCGGCCATGCCGGCATTATCAATATAATCAACCAGGCCCGGAAAATTGCCGGCATCCGGAGGGTGGCGGGGGTAATCGGGGGCTTTCACCTCATTGAAGCCGGGGAAGAACGCATAAGGAAGACAGCCGCCGCCCTGGCCAGGGAGGTGGAAGGGCTGGTGGTAGCAGGCCACTGTACCGGCCCGGCTGCCTGCAGCGAGCTGGCCCGGGTTCTGGGCGACAGGTTTCAATTGCTCCATGCGGGCAAGACGGTGGTGTTTTCCTAGGGCCCTCCGCCAGGCTGGGGAGGACATGGCCGCAAGGACCCGCCATTTCCGGAATAAGGATCCGGACGGCGGGTTATTCTTTTGCCAAAGGCCTTGACCGGGGGTTGGGTTAGGGATATAATGTAATTGAAAATGGTTCTCAATGAAGAGATCTGATTTTTAGCCCAGTTAATGAGAATAATTCTCAATGAATAGGAGGCAGAGAATATGACCCTGGACCAGGCCCAGCGCGGCCAAGTTTTGCAGATCAGAGACATTAAAGAACAAAGGATGCGGGTACAAGCCCTGCGTTTTGGTTTGACCCCAGGCTGCACCATCCAGTGTGTGGAAACTCTGCCGGCAGGTCCCGTTATTGTTCGGCGGAACCGCCAGGAACTTGCCCTGGGCAGGGGCCTCGCCAGGTTGGTGGTAGTAGAACCGGCCGCCGCCGAGGATTCGGGAAGGAGTTGAAGCATATGTCCCACTGCCACTCCCACAGACCGGCCATAGAGTTTCCGCCTGGGCGCAGGGTGGTTCTGGTGGGAAACCCCAATGTGGGGAAATCGGTCTTTTTTAATTTTTTAACCGGCATGTATGTAGATGTGTCCAACTACCCGGGAACCACCCTGGAGATAGCCCACGGCAGATCAGGGGAAGATGTCATAATAGACACCCCGGGGGTCTACGGGATTTCCTCCTTTACCGATGAGGAGCGGATTGCCCGGGATATTATCCTCGGTGCCGATGTTGTCCTCAACGTAGTCAATGCCGTCCACCTGGACAGGGACCTCTTCCTGACCCAGCAGATCATCGATACGGGGATCCCGGTGGTTGTGGCTCTGAATATGGTCGATGAGGCCCGCCGGGAGGGCATTGCCGTCGATGGGGCAGAACTCTCCCGCCTTTTGGGTGTCCCGGTGGTGGAAACGGTGGCCGTCGCGGGCACCGGCCTGGAGGAGGTAAAGGCGGCCCTGAACAGGGCCACTTCGGGCCGGCCGACACCGGGTCTGCCCCCTGCCCTGGCAGAATTGGAGGCCAGGGTGGGGTGCCGGGGGGAGGCCCTGCTGATCCTGGAAGGGGATCCCGTCATCGCCGGCAGGTATGACCTGCCCCCGGGAGAAGATCAGGAAAAAATCTATGCCGCCCGCAGGGATAGGGTGAACCAGATCCTGGCGGCGGTAGTTTCGGAAACGGAGCAGGGAGCCAGCTTTGCCACCCGGCTGAGCCGCTGGATGATCCGGCCCCTGACGGGCATTCCCATCCTGGTTCTGGCCCTCCTCCTCATGTATTATGGGGTTGGCTATATAGTTGCCCAGAATGTGGTGGACTTTCTCGAAGGTGACATCATGGAGGGGATTTACGTTCCGGCGGTCAGCCAGCTGGTGGGCCGCTTTGTTTCCCTGGACTCAGTTTTGGGCACCATCCTGGCAGGGGAATTTGGCCTGCTGACCATGACGGTGACCTATATCCTGGGTCTTCTCCTGCCCCTGGTGGTGGCCTTCTACTTTTTCCTCTCCCTCTTTGAAGATTCTGGGTATCTCCCCCGGATTGCCACCCTGGTGGACCGGGTGCTGATGGGGATCGGCCTCAACGGCCGGGCCATCATACCCATGATCTTGGGTTTCGGCTGTGTCACCATGGGTGTGATAACCACCCGCCTCCTGGGTTCTGATCGGGAACGGCGGATTGCCATCTTCCTCCTGGGCCTGATCATTCCCTGTTCGGCCCAGCTGGGTGTCATCACCGGCCTTCTGGCTGGGATCGGGCCCCTCTATGCCGTTGTCTACCTTATCATCATTGTCTCGGTCCTGGTTATAGTCGGCACCCTGCTCAACGCCCTTATCCCGGGAGAGTCTACGGCCCTCCTCATAGACCTGCCGGCCCTGCGCTGGCCGCGGCTGGGGAATGTCCTCAAGAAGACCTTTACCAAATCCTACCACTTTATCCGGGAAGCAACGCCCCTCTTTGCCCTGGGAGCTTTGATCATCAATCTCCTCCAGCTGACCGGTGCCCTGGAACTTATCCAGAATGTAGTGGCACCCATTACCGTGGGCTGGCTGGGCCTGCCCCGGGAGACGGCTACCGTCTTTATCATGGGGGTCATCCGGCGGGATTTCGGCGCCGCCGGCCTCAGCGCCATGGCCCTGACACCCTTCCAGACCCTGGTGGGCCTGGTTACCATCACCCTCTTCGTTCCCTGTATTGCTTCCATCATGATCCTCTTCAAGGAGCGGAGCAAGGAGGAAGCCCTTATCATGTGGCTGGGAACCTGGGTGATTGCCTTCATCACCGGCGGCCTATTGAACCAGCTGGCCCGGATCAGGCCCTTCGGCAGCCCTATGGAGCCCAATTTTGTTCTGGTTGTCCTGGCCTTTGGCCTGATGGTGCTGGGCAGTATCTTCCTTGCCCGGCGCCTGCGCCCGGAAACCGCCTGGGAAGGGGGTAATGCCAAATGACAGGTGGGGAGAAGAAAAAGTGCTCCCGCTGTGGCCTGGTGCTGACATCGGCAGATCTTCTCCGCTGCCCCCGCTGCCAGCAACTGCTTTATGAACCCGGCTGCAAGGGCAATTGTTCCAGCTGTGGTAGTGGAATGAGAACCTGCCTTGTAAAGGGGTAGGAAGGTTCCTCTCCGGGGCCTTGAAAAACTTCTTGCCAGAATGGCCGACGGACACTACAATATAAGCAGACGGAAAAGCTGATAATTCCTGTCTTCGGGGCAGGGTGAGGGGATAGAAATTGTCCCCAATTCCCGACCGGTGGTGATGCCCCCATGGGGGACGAGCCCAACAGCCTCAACAGCCGATCCGGTGTGAATCCGGAGCCGCCCGTAAAGTCGGATTGGGCGAAGACAGAACCGTATCAGGGTTCGTGCGATCCACAAGCCCCTGATACGGTTTTCTCCTCTTTGCCTGCACTGCCCCGGACCAACCGGGGCCTAATTTTTTCTATACAAGAGGGGAGAGTTTTCATGGCGGGAGAAAATTTGCGGAAACTGGTCCTGACAGCCCTGTTCGTCGCCCTGGTGGCCGTGGCCACCATGGTGATCAATGTCCCCATGGTGGCCACCCAGGGTTTTGTCAATGTGGGTGATACCATGATCTTTGTAGCCGGGGTTTTCCTGGGACCGGTGGTGGGCCTGCTGGCCGGGGGAATAGGTTCGGCCCTGGCTGATCTTCTGCTGGGTTATGCCCACTGGGCCCCCTGGACCCTGGTCATCAAGGGGATAGAGGGCCTGGTGGTGGGGCTTTTGGCCCACAGGCCCTTCCAGAAGTACCGGCGTCTGGGCTTCCCTGTCCTTGCCGCCCTGCTGGTGGCGGCGGCCTGGATGGTTTTTGGATACTATATTGCCGGGGGGATCATGCGGGGTTTTCCCGCCGCCCTGGCCAGCGTGCCGGGCAATATAGTCCAGGGCCTGGGAAGTATTGTCTTAGCTTTACCGGTGATTTATGCCTTCCGCAGTTTGGCCGACAGGTTTGCCGGCTGGTTCCATTAAAAGGGGTAATTTATAATTGCGCATCAATAAACGCCCGGAAAAAGTGGGTGGGGACAGTCTAGTCCCGCCCTCTTTTTTTTGCCGTTTAATTTTCGCCCCTGCCGGGCCTGGTGTGCTGCCGGCGAAGAATGCTGCATTGCATTATCCAACTATTATTTTCTACATTTATCGGAGAGCAATTGAGGCGGCTGCATTAGGGGAAAGGGGCTATAATAATGCATTTTGGAAGCGGTATGATGCGGCACCGCATTGATTTAGAGCTCCGGGACTTGGAAAAAGGCTAACACATTGGGGAAAAAGGAGGGTAATATGGCAAATATATGACAAAAAAATAATGGCACAGTAATTGCAAGCATATGTCCAATAAAAAGAACAAAGCAAATATAGCGTATATTAAAATATCTGCCCTCGATGGGAAAACCTGTTGAGAAGCTCTATGAAGCCTCGGCAACGGTGTACTGGGCCGGCCTCGGCATCTGCACCATCTTCCCAGGGCCCAGGCAAGTGTTTACTGCAAGGACTGGGTTAAGTACTGCCTGACCGGTGAAATCAGCACCGACGAGACGGATCTATTGGGCATCAACAACCCTGAAACCCGTACCTATTCAGAAGAAGTAATTAAATTAATCGGAATGGAAGATTACAAACACCTGCTGCCGCCCATTATCCGTTCCCATGAAATAGCCGGCTATCACGGCAGAGGCTGCCGAGGCCACCGGCCTGAAGAAGGGCACCCCCGTTGCCTCCGGTGCCTGGGACTGTTCCTCCACGGCCCTGGGCGTGGGCGGTGTTAACCCCGGGGATGCGGTATCCATCCTCGGCACCGCCGGTATCCACCAGGCCGTAGCCGGTGAACCTATTGCCAACAAGGCCTACAGCCTGTATCTCCACGCCGTACCAGGAACCTACCTGATCAACTCCATGGCCATGATGGCCGCTTCCTGCCTCAACTGGTTTGAGCGGACCTTCTGCCAGCCCGAAGTCCAGGAAGCACAGGAAAATGGTATCAGCAAGTATGACATCATCAACGAAAAGGTAGCCCAGGTTCCGGTGGGGTCCAATGGCGTCATCTTCCTGCCCTTCCTCCAGGGAGAGCGGGCCCCCTTTGTCCGGTCCGACGCCCGGGGTGAGTTCTTCGGCCTGGGCAACTGGACCACCAAGGACGATATGCTGAGGGCCGTCTACGAGGGGGTTGCCCTGGCCACCCTGGACAACTACAATGCCATTGAACAGGGAATTAAGATCGGGGAAGTCTGGCTGGCCGGGGGCGGGGCCAAGAGCAAGGTCTGGGCCCAGATCGTCTCCGACTGCACCGGCAAAGTCATGAAGATTCCCTACGGCACCGAATTTGGCTGTCGGGGGGCAGCCATGAACGCCGCCATCGCCGCCGGTTTCTTCAACAACCATGCTGAAGCAGCCGAGGCCATGGTAAAGGTGAACAGGGTCCATGAACCCAACCTGGAAAACACCGCCAGGTACCAGGAGCTCTATGCCATTTACAAAGACCTCATCAAGGGTCTCTGGGAACCCTGGCGGGACATGTACAACTTTGTGGAGAAGTACCGGGAGGAATAAAACGGGCATTATAAAGAGGCCGGGGCGGCAGCCCCGGCCTCTGGGATTCAAGGGATTACAGCTTATTTAGGCGGCTGCAGGGCGTCGACCTTGGACCAGAGCTTGAAGATCTCGGCCACTGGGCCATTGATAATTTCCTGCCGGACTTCGAAGAGCTTGTTGTAGAATTCCACATACTCGGGCCTGGGGGTGAAGGTCTTGGTTTCTTCCGTCCAACCCTTGACCGTGGCGATCATATCGGAGACATAGCCCGTGCCGTGGGCGGCCAGGAGGCAGTTGCCCAGGGCGCCGGTGTCCTGGGTGGTGATAAGGGTGTAGGGCAGGTTCAGCATGTCGGATTTGATCTGGTTCCAGACGGCCGACTTGGCGCCGCCGCCGACCCCGATGACCCGCTCATAGGTGACCCCCTGCTCTTCCAGGGAGCCCAGGTAGAGGCGGTATTCAAAGGCCACCGATTCCATCATGGCCCGCCAGAGATGGGCCTGGTTGTGGCCGGGAGTCAGGCCGAGCCAGGCTCCCTTGGCCTCCGGCCAGGAAGGAGTCATGGCGCCGGTGAGGTAGGGGACAAAGAGGGCCGACATGGCTCCCGCCGGCACGGTGGCTGCCAGGGAGTCCATCATGGGATAGGCGGCAGTGATGCCCTTCAAGTTCAGGATCCCATCCCGGTACCAGCCCCGGGCCAGGCCGCCGGAGGAGAGGCAGCCCCAGAGGATGAGTTCATCCCCAAAGACGTGCCTGCTGGTGACCAGGACCTTGTTGTTTATGGCTGCCTGGAGATCGTCGGTAATAAAGGTCATGATGGAGGCGGTTCCGGCCACGTCGAAGGCCTGGCCGGGCCCAATGACCCCGGCACCCAGGGTGGAGACCATCAGGTCCCCGGCACCGGCAACTAGGGGAGTGCCTTCCTTGAGGCCGGTACGGGCAGCCATTTCCTTGGATACCCCGCCGATTACCTCCCAGGGGGCTACAACCTTGGGCAGGATATCGGTGGGGACTTCGTAAATTTCAAACTGGCGCTCAGACCAGTTGTTGGTCTTCAGGTTGAAGCCAACGGTCCAGCCGGAGGCGTGGGACCAGTCGACAAAGGCATCCTCGGCCTTGAGGCCAGCCAACCTGCCCAGGACGAAGGGGGCGATGTTGCAGAATTTCTTGGCCTTCTTGACGTAGGGCACGTTGTTCTTATAGAGCCACCGCAAAACCATGGGAACACAGTCGGGGCCCATGCCGTGCTTGGCACTCTCTTCCACCCAGATGGGCTCCGCCGTTTCCTGAATGTAGCGGGCTTCCTCCTTGGCCCGCATATCCAGGTAGGGGATAAAGGGACCGACGGGATTGAAATCCTCATCGATGGGGACCGTGCCGTCGACAATACCGCTGGCCGAGATCCCCTTTATTGCTTCAGCGGGTACTCCGGATTTTTCGATACACTCGGCGATGCCGTTAACGACGTTCTCGAAGAAGACCATGGCATCCATTTCCACCCAACCGGGGTTGGGGTAGGAAAAGGAGTTCTCGGCAAAGGCTTCTGCCAGGCAGTTGCCGTCAACGTCGTAGAGAGCCACCTTGGTTCCCATGGTTCCGCAGTCGAAACCGATGAAGCATGCCTTCATGTTTGTCCCTCCTGTTAATTAATAATCGCCTTTGGCAAGGGTAAATGATTTGGTCAAAGACGGAAATTCCTGCCCTCCTTTCCAATGCGACGATTATGGGTTTAATTCTGCCGGAATAATTGGCAGAATATTAAAACACGGGGGACTATGATTAATATTAATATACAATAAATGAATTAAGCCGTCAATAATTATAAATTAAGGAATTATACCTATTATTTATGCAAGAATAGTACCAAAGAGTTGTAAAAGTATTGCCGATGATTCTGCCTGGAGGAAAATACCAAGGCCAGGGAGAACCCTATTAAGAATAACTGTTCCCATCTTTGCCACTTTGTATTAAGAGCAAAGGGAGTACGAGGAAACAATTGCTAGGGAGAAAGGGAGGTAAGGGAAATGGTAAAGGAAAGGGAGCCGGCAAAGTTTGACAACTGGGCCGACAAGTATGACCAGTGGTTTCAAACCCCCCGGGGTGCCCTGGTTTATGCCCTGGAAGAGGACCTGATTATGGCCATGGCCCGGCCCCGGGCGGGGGAGAAGGCCCTGGATGTGGGGTGTGGAACGGGGAACTTCACCCTGGCCCTGGCCGAAAGGGGGCTGGAGCTGTACGGCCTCGATGCCTCGGAAAAGATGCTGGCCGTCGCCGCCCGGAAGCTCACCGCCGCCGGCCACCAGGTGGTATTGCAGCACGGGACCATGGAAAAAATTGCTTTAGATGACAATTCCTTTGACCTGGTCCTCTGCGTCTCAGCCCTGGAAATATCCCCGCAACCGGAACAGGCGGTGGCAGAAATGTGGCGGGTCACCAGGCCGGGGGGCAGGCTGGTCCTTGCCGTCTTGAATGCCATCAGCCCCTGGGCCGAAGAGCGGAGCCAGCGGGAAGAGGGCTCCATCTGGGACGATCAGCACTTTTACAGCCCCGAGGAGTTATTAGAGCTCCTGGCCCGGGTGACGGGAGTCCCGGCCGGGGAGATAGAGTGGAATTCCTCCGTCTTTTTCGGCCCCCGGCCCACCGATGCTGAGCTGGATAGGGCCTGGGAATTGGAAAGGGAGGGGCGGGAGAAGAACCCCGGAGGCGGGGCTATGCTGGTCGCCCGGGTTGACAAGCCTCGGAGCAGGGGGAGGTGAAAAGAATGCGGGTCACCTGTGAATTTTCCCTTTACCCCCTGGGAGACGTAAACCTGGGCCAGGAACTGGATAAGGCCATGGCAGCTGTGGGGGAGACGGGCCTTGCCTACACGGTGGGCAACATGAGTACCTACCTGGAAGGGGAAGCGGGGGAAGTCTTTGCCGCCCTGGATAAGGCCTTCGCCGCCATCGCTAGGGAGCAGCGGGTGGTGATGACGGTTACCGTCTCCAACGCCTGCCCGGCAAAGCAGCGAGGCCAGTGTCCCCTTTAACAGTGGACATTGACGGCTTTAGCAATTGACAATTGACAGTAATAAAGGCGATAGGTAAGGGGTTACTACAAGGGTTTTACTTGCAGCTTTCGAACTTCTAACCTCTATATTCCAAGGGAGGGTGCGAAGCATATGAAGTTAAAAATTGGCCTGGCGCAGATGGACACCGTCCTGGGCCGGGGAGAAGAAAACCGCCGCCGCTTTCAGGAGCTCCTGGAGGAGCTGGCCGGAGAAGCAGACCTGGTCCTCTTTCCCGAGACCTGGAACCTGGGCTTCTATCCCCAAAAGGTATCCCAGCTGGCAGAGGGGGAAGGGGAAACCACCAAATCCTTCGTCGCCGGCCTTGCCCGCCGGCACCGGGTGAATATCTGTGCCGGCTCCATTGCCGAAGGGGAGGATGGCAAGCTTTACAATACCAGCTATGTTTTCGACCGGCAGGGGGAGCTTATCGGCTGCTACCGGAAAATCCATCTCTTTACCCACGGCAAGGAACACCATCATTTCTCCGCCGGCTCCCGCCCGGGCCTCTTTACCGCCGAAGGCATTACATGGGGCCAGCTCATCTGCTACGATATCCGCTTCCCGGAACTGGCCCGGACCCTGGCCCTGGCCGGGGCCCAGGTTTTGCTCATCCCCGCCCAGTGGCCCTATGCCCGCCTCCACCACTGGCGCACCCTCCTGATGGCCCGGGCCATAGAAAACCAGCTCTATGTCATCGGCGTCAACAGCTGTGGCACTATGGTCGGGGGCAGGAAGGCCTGCGGCCATTCCCTGGCCGTCGACCCCTGGGGAGAAATAATGGCCGAAGCCGGGGAAGGGGAAGAAACCCTCCTTGTTGAATTAGATTTGGCAAGGGTGGAGGAGGTCCGGCGGGAATTTGGCGTTTTTACCGACCGGCGTCCCCAACTCTATGCTTTAGAAGAAGATACTTTTTTATGAAATTAAAAGGGGTGGAGAAACAGTGGAAATCAAGGAATTTATGGTAGAACGCTGGCTCAACACCTTCGAGCTGGGTGCCCACTACAACCTGGCCGAGACCGATGCCAAGCCCTTTACCCTGGAGGAACTCCTTTCCCTGGGCGACCGGGAAAGGCTCCTGGAGGATTTCCTGGCCATAAAGCTGGGCTACAACCCCACCACAGGCTCCGAGGACCTGCGCCAAACTATTTCCCGCCTCTACCAGTCGGTCACCCCTGAGGAGGTCCTGGTTACCAACGGCGCCATCGAGGCCGACTTTCTTCTGGCCAACGTCCTGGTGGAGCCGGGGGATACGGTAATTGTCCAATTCCCGGCCTACCAGGTCCTCTACTCGGTGGCCGAGGCCCGGGGGGCCAGGGTCAAGCGCTGGACCATGGACCTGGACAAGGGGTACAGACCGGATCTGGATCAGCTGGCCGAGCTCATCGACGACCGCACCAAGCTGGTGGTCATCAACACCCCCCACAATCCCACCGGGGCCGTAATCAGCCGGGAAGATCTGGAGACCATCCTGGGCTGGGCCGAGGAAAGGGGCTTCTGGGTCTTGTCCGACGAGGTTTACCACGGCCTGGCCTATGGGGAGGACCTGCCGCCCCTGGCCAGGGATCTCAGCCCCCGGGCCATCAGTGTGGGGAGCATGTCCAAAACCTTTGGCCTCTCGGGCCTGCGGCTGGGCTGGATAGCCGGACCCGAGGACATCGTCCAGTCCTGCTGGTCCTGGAAGGACTATACCTCCATCAGCTGTTCCCCCCTCTCCGACTTTCTGGCCCGCCTGGCCCTGGCCAATGTCGACAGGATCTGGGAGCGGAACCTGGCCGTAGCCAGGGAGAACCTCAAGGTGCTATTAGACTGGTTTGACCAGCACCAGGATTATATAGACTATGTGCCGCCCCGGGCGGGCCTGGTCTGCTTCCCCCGCCTGAATCTGCCCATCTCTACCCAGGAATTCTGCCGCCGGGCCTATGGGGAAAGGGGAGTCCTTTTGGTTCCCGGCGAGTGCTTCGAGATGCCCGGCCACATCCGCTTCGGCTTCGGCGGCGATCCCGCAGAATTTGCCGCCGGCCTCCGGGAGGCGGGAGAACTCCTCAAGGAGGTAACGGCCGGCAGGTAGGTGGCAACTGGCAGGAGACTTGAAATGGGGGAGGAGTAACTATGACAGGAAACCATGTTTTCGCTGCTACCATGTACGGCATGCTGGCAGGTGTGGTGGGAACAGGCCTCGGCGGGGTTATCGCCTACTTTTTACCCCGCATACGGGGAAATTTCTTCAGTGCCATTCTGGGCTTTGCCGCCGGGATCATGCTGGCCGTCACCTTTTTGGAGCTGCTCATCGAATCCCTGGCCGGAGCCGGCCTCCTGCCCACTGTTATGGGTTTGGTCCTGGGCATGGGGGTCTTTTTCCTCCTGGACTGGCTGCTTCCCCACCACCACCCGGTGAAGCCGGAGAGGGAGGACAGCAAGGAAGACGAATACCTGCGGAAGGGCCTCCTCCTGGCCGTGGGGATCGCCCTCCACAACTTCCCCGAAGGGATGGCCATCGGGGCCGGCTACGCCGTGTCCACCAATATGGGCTTGATCTTGGCCCTGGTCCTGGCCCTCCACGACATCCCCGAAGGTTTGGCAGTGGCGGTGCCCATGCAGGCGGCCGGGCGGCGGAGTGCCGGGGTGTGGGCGGCCTTTTTATCCGGCGTGCCCACGGGTATCGGGGCTTTCTTTGGGGCATACATTGGCGCCATCTCTTCCTTCTGGCTGGCCATATCCCTAAGCTTTGCCGGCGGGGCCATGCTCTACATCGTCTGCGATGAACTTATTCCCGATGCCTACGAGAGCGGCGACAGCCACGTTGCCATACTGGGGATCGGCGCCGGCCTTATCCTGGGCCTGCTTTTGATTGCCATATAGTTGGGCCTGCCCAAGAGGGTGGCCAGAAAAAATAATCAGGGCCTGCCAGTGCTTGCCAGGACCGGGGACTATCTGATAAAATAGGGAGAAAAGAATGTGTACAATATTGTGCACAAAAGGGGAGATGGCAATGCAAGAAAAGATCTACACCCTGGAGGAGGCCCTTTCCCTGGGCGCCAGGGCCAATCTTGCCAACCACGAAAGGTATGTCAACCCCGCCCTGGCCAAAATGATGAGCCTGCTGGCCTTTGACCGGCCCTTTGCCCGGGCGGAAGGCATGTACGTTTGGGATCAGGAAGGGAACCGCTACCTGGACTTTCTGGGGGGCTACGGCTCCCTTAACCTGGGGCACAATCCCCCGGCGGTGGCGGCCGCCCTCGAGGCGGTGGGGGAGATGCCCAACCTCCTGCAGGCTTCCCTAAATCCCCTGGCCGGGGCCCTGGCCTACAACCTGGCCCAGATCACCCCGGGGGATCTCCGCCAAACCTTCTTCTGCAACAGCGGCGCCGAAGCCGTGGAGGGGGCCCTGAAAACGGCCCGGATCGCCACGGGGAAGACCAAAATCATCTACTGCGACGGCGCCTTCCACGGCAAGAGCATGGGGGCCCTGTCCGTGACGGGGCGGAAAAAGTACCAGCATGGTTTCACCCCCCTGGTCCCGGGCTGTGAGAGCGTCCCCTACGGCGACCTGGCGGCCCTGGAGGAAAAGCTGGCCGCCGGCGATGTGGCCGCCTTTATCGTGGAACCCATCCAGGGGGAAGGGGGCATCATCTGTCCCCCGGCCGGCTACCTTAAGGGGGCCCGGGAACTCTGCACCAAATATGGGGCCCTCCTCATTGCCGATGAGATTCAGACGGGCTTTGGCCGGACGGGGACCATGTTTGCCTGCGAGGCGGAAGGGGTGGCCCCCGATATCATGTGCCTGGCCAAGTCCTTGGGCGGCGGCCTGATGCCCATCGGGGCCTTCATCACCACCGCGGCCGTCTGGAACAAGGCTTACGGCAGCATGGAAAAATGCACCCTCCACACCTCCACCTTCGGGGGCAACAGCCGGGCCTGCGCCGCCGGGCTGGCCGTCATCGATACCATCTTAAAGGAAAAGCTGTGCCAGAATGCCGCCACCCTTGGGAGCTACTTCCTGGAGCAGCTGCGGGCCCTCCAGGAGCGTTACCCCATCATCCAGGAGGTCAGGGGCCGGGGGCTCTTTATCGGCCTGGAGTTTAAGCAGCCCGAGGGAGGGCTGGTGAACCGGATCACCGGCGGCCTGGTCAACAAGTTTGCCCAGGAATACTCAGGGGCCCTGGTGGCCGGGGAGCTCCGGAACAGGCACCGGATCATAACCGCCTATACCCTGAATAACCCCAATGTGATCAGGCTGGAACCGCCCCTAATTGTCACCAAAGAGCAGATTGACGAAGTACTCGCCGCCCTCCAGGATATCTTTGAGCGCAACAAGAGCATCTTCAGCCTGGCCCTGGCCAGCAGCAAGACGGTGGTGGGCTCCTTCTTGCGTTAGAAAGGGAAAACACCGGGATCATTCCCGGTGTTTTTTGTGTGCCCAGTTGGGGCTCCTTTAATCCTGGGGCTGGGAAGGGTGGGGGAAGTATTCCTGGAACAGCCTCCCTATTTCCTCCTCGGCTGCCCGGTGAAATTCCTCGAATGCTTCCAGCAGCTGGTATCCCTCTTTGGTCAGCCGGGAGCCGCCGCCCCCGGCCCCGCCGACCTGTTTGGAAACCAGCAGGCAGCCCAGGCGCTTTTCTGCCTTCCTTATCCGGGCCCAGGCGGTGCGGTAGGACATCTGGAGCTGCTCGGCGGCCTTGTTGATGGAGCCCGTCTCGGCCACGGCCTCAAGGAGCTGCTCCAGCCCCTCACCTACCAGTGGGTTTCCCCTATCATCCTCGAGCCAGATCTTAAAACCAACTTTCATTTCCCCTGCTGCCCCTTCCTCTTTATGCGCCAGACAATCCTAGTAGAACATCTCCCCGGCCAAGAACTCCCTGGTCCTTTTCTGGCTCGGGTTGGTGAAAAAGTTCTCCTTATCGTTGATTTCTACCACCCGCCCTTCCTCCAGGAGGCAGATCCGGTCGCCCACCCTTTTGGCCTGGAAGTGGTTGTGGGTAATCCAGACCACCGTCGGTTTCTTTTCCATGTATTTGGTCATCATGTCTTCGATTATCCTGATATTATTGGGATCCAAATTGGCGGTGGGTTCATCGAGGAGGATTACCCGGGGCTTAAAGACCAGGGCCCGGGCCAGGGCCACCCGCTGGGCTTCACCGCCCGACAGGGTGGTACAGGGCCGGTGGAGGAGCTGGGCAATGGACAGCTCCTCGACAATGGCCATTACTTCTTCCCTATCCACCTTCTGCCCCCTGATCTTGAGGGGGTAGATGATGTTATTCCACACGCTCTCCTTCAACAGGGCCGGGCGCTGGAAAACCGTGGTAATCTCCCGCATTATTTCCAGGGGCGGGTTAAAGTTTTCCTTTGTATACTTTACGCCGCCGTAATACACTTCTCCTGCCGTGGGCTCCTCCAGAAAATTGAGGATGCGCAGGAGGGTGGTTTTCCCTGCCCCGCTTGGGCCCAGCAGGCAGAAGATTTCCCCCCTGTAGAGGGTAAGGTCGTCGATTTTCAGGGTAAAGCCTGGGTATTCCTTGACCAGCCCTTTGATCTGGTATGTTATCATCTTCTCCATGATCCTATCCTCTGCTGCAAGATTTTTACCGGGCAAATAGATCCCTTTCCTGGAGCTGGAGCATGGCCAGGTTGGCCAGGAAGGTGATGGCCAGCAGGATGATGCCAAAGACAATGGCCACGCCGAAATTGCCCTTCCTCGTTTCCAGGACGATGGCGGTGGTTAAGACCCTGGTCTTGCCCTCGATGTTTCCTCCCACCAGCATGACGGCCCCCACCTCGGAGATGATCCCCCCAAAGCCGGCGATAATGGAGACCAGGACGCCGATCCGGGCCTCCTTGATGGCCGCCCAGGCAGCCTGGGCCCTAGTAGCTCCCAGGGCCTTGAGCTGCTGGATGAGATTCTGGTCCACCGCCATGACGGCGGCCATGGTAAAGCCGGCCACCAGGGGGAAGGCTATGATGGTCTGGGCCATTATCATGGCTTTCACGGAAAAGAGCCAGCCCAAATGGCCCAGGGGGCCGACGGAGGAGAGGAGGAGAAAGGTAAAGAGGCCGATGACCACCGGGGGAAAGCCCATGCCCGTGTAGAGGAGGGCCGTAACTATGGGTTTGCCCGGAAAATCAGTCAAGCCCAGGAAGGCCCCCAGGGGAACCCCCACCAGGGTGCTGAGGATGAGGGCCACCCCTGTCACGTTGAGGGAGACCATGATGATATCCATCACATAGGGGTCCCGGGTTACCAGGAGGTATATGGCTTCCTGGAGACTGGCCAGCAAACTCACCTAACATCGCCTCACAATAGAATTTTGCCTTACCTGGCATTGGGGAAGAAGAGGGGTTGACCGAAATCTTCCGTGCCAAATTGGCCGATCTTGGCCTGGATCTCATCGGAAATAAAGAACTCTACCAGCTTCATGGCTGCCTCGTGTTTGACGTGGGGGTGTTTTTTCGGGTTGACGGGGATAATGCCGTAGGGGTTGAAGAGATTTTCATCCCCTTCAAAAACTATTTCCAGGTTGGGCAGGTTATCCTGCATGGCCAGATAAGTGCCCCTGTCCGTCAGGGTAAAGGCCTGCATCTCATTGGCTGCCACCAGGGTATCCCCCATGCCCTGGCCGATGGAGAGGTACCAGTCTTCACTCTCCACGTCCCGGCCTTCCAGGAGGGCCCAGAGGTTCTTTTCCTTGGTGTGGGTCCCGGAATTGTCTCCTCGGGAGACAAAATTGATGCCTTCCGCCTCCATATACTCGACCATGGCTTCCAGGGCTTCCTTCAGGCTGCCGCTGGCGGCAACGATCTCGGCCGTACCCTTGGGGCCTAAGTAGACATAGTCGTTGTACATGACATCCCAGCGCTGGGTCCCGTAGCCTTCGGCGACAAACTGGTCTTCCAGCTCCCGGGCGTGGACCAGGATGATGTCACAGTCCCCGGACTTGCCGATCTCAATGGCCTGGCCGGTGCCCACGGCAATGACATCGACCTCAATATTGTTGGCCTCTTCGAATTCCGGCAGGAGGTAATCAAGGAGGCCCGAGTCGTAGGTGCTGGTTGTGGTGGCCAGGATCAGGCTTTCCCCTTCTGCCGGGGCGCCGTTCTCCCCCTGCTGGCAGCCGGCCACCAGGAGTGCCAAGATCAGTACCACAGCCATTAATACCCTTTTCACTGTGAACTCCCCCTTTTCCTTTTTTGAGCATTATGTTCGCGCGGACATAACACTAGTTCTATTCGCCCTTTATGAATTTTTTCCTGCCGGGAAGATAAAACTTTACCGGGGGCAGGGGAGGCAGAAGGGCAAAAAAAGCCCGGGTAGGAAATTTACCCGGGCTTTTTTGCCCACTAGCTTACAGCCTTGCCCCCCTTGAAGACCAGGTGAACCCTGGTTACGGCGTCGATGTCCTCCAGGGGGTTGCCGTCGACGACCAGCAGGTCCGCCTGTTTGCCCGCCTCGACGGTCCCGATTTGGTCGCTGAGGCCCAGGAGCTCGGCGCCGTTCTTGGTTGCCGCCACGATGGCCTGCATGGGGGTCATGCCCTCCTGCACCATCAGCTTTAATTCATAAGTATTTTCGCCGTGTTCGTTGAAGGGAGTGCCGGAATCGGTCCCCATGGCGATCTTGACTCCCATTTTCAGGGCCAGGCGGAAGCTGGCATTGTGGGTCTCAATGACCTTTTCCGTCTTGGATACGGCATAATCGGGGATACCGGCCTCCCGGCCCTTGGCCACAATCCAGTAGGGGGCCGCCAGGGTGGGGACCAGGTAGACATTGTTTTCAATCATCATTTCACAGGCCTCTTCGTCCAGATAAATCCCGTGCTCGATGGAGTCAATCCCGGCCCGAATAGCATTCTTAATGCCCGTCAGGCCCTGGGCGTGGGAGGCAGTAATCTTGCCCGCCTTTTTAGCCTCTTCGACGGCAGCCCGCATTTCTTCCTCGGTCAGCTGGGGAGAGCCGGGCTCGACACCGGGGGTCATTACACCGCCGGTGGCCATAATCTTAATGACATCGACCCCGGCCTTGATTTCCTCCCGGGCCCCTTTGCGGGCTTCGTCGGGTCCGTCCACCTCCCGGCCGATCATCCAGCCGTGACCGCCGGTCATGGTAATCAGCCTGCCGCTGGCCATAATCCTCGGCCCCTGGGCCAGGCCCTGGGCAATGGCATCCCGCAGGTCCAGGTCAATGTGGTTCTTGCCCCCCATGTCCCGGATGGTGGTAACACCGGCCTTCAGGGTTTGGAGGGCTTTGCGGGCAGCCTTCAAGGTTGTTGTGGCATCGGAATCCTTGACCAGGCTGGCAAAGGGATCGCTGACGGGATCCATGCAGATGTGGACATGGCAGTCGATGAGGCCGGGGAGGAGGGTTTTTCCCGTAAGGTCAATGGCCTCGGCAGCTCCGCTGGTATCAATTTCCCCGACCCGGCCCACGGCCTTTATCTTGTCTTCCTCCACTACCACAAGGGCGTTTTCTATGGGTTCTTTCCCGCTGCCGTCGATGAGCAGCATTCCTTGTAAAACTAACATAGGGCGCAGCACTCCTTTAATCTATTATATTTAGGCAGATGGGCAGCCCTTCAAAGAAGAAGGGCTGCCCGAAAGCTATCACTTCCGCTATCGCGGGAAAACTATTTCCCCTATCTTTAGAACCAGTTGGCAAAGAGGCCGGCCATGACAACTGAGGCGATGGTAACGGTTATAAATCCGGCGACCAGCATTTTGGGCAGGATGTGATCTAAGATCTGCTGCCTTTCCTCTTCATTGGTGGCAATGGCTTTGGCGGCCTCGTGGGAGAGGATGAAGGTGCCGGGGAAGCCGAAGAGGGCAGAGAGGCCGATGGCCGAAGCCATTTCCGGGGTAAGTCCTACCATACGACCCACCAGGGAAGAGGCGATGAAGATACCGATGGCACCTAAAATCAGGGTTCCTACCAGGGGTGCCAGGAGGCCTGCCAGCATTTCCGGCGTAGCCTGGTTCAGGTTAGTCATGATAATGGCCATAAGGGCGAGGATGGCTAAACCAAAGGCGTTGGCCTTGGTTAGGGTATCAGTTTCCAGGAGACCGATTTCGGCAGCGATGATACCGAAGATCAGGGTCATAACATAGGGGTGAATGGGTACTCCCGGTATGGCATTGGCCAGGGAGACTGCGGCGTAGGCCACAATGGCCGTCTTGGCAATCAGCACAAAGGAGGTCTGGTACTTCTCAGGCATGGGGGGCAGTCTAAACTTGAGGACACCATTGTCCATTTCTGCTTTCGGCTGCACTGCTGCTTCCACCTGGGTAAGTTCGCCTGCCACGACCCGCCTTGCTTCCCTGGTCAGGCAGAAGGAAGCCAGGGGATAGCCGACGAAGCCCTGGACAACTACCAGGAGGGTAGCCAGGACCGAGAGCTCGGTGAGGCCTCTGGCGGCCGCAGCTTCGGTCATGATAAGACCGGCCACCACACCGCCGGCAATGGGGGGAGCGGCGACGATAGCTATTTCCCGCCCGAAGAGGAGGGTGCCCCCGCCGTAGACCAGAATTCCGATCCCGACCAGGGCGGCCAGGGCGACCACCACGGTTCTCCACTGGTCCATGAGCTGGCGGATGTTCATCAGGGTACCCATGTGGGTGATGAGGACCCCGATCATCATGGCACCGAGGCCCTGGAGCTGGGCAATGGTGTTTAAATCATCGGGGAAGATAGTCCAGAAACCAACCAGATAAAAGACAGAGCCGACAAACAAGACTGAGATCAGTGATTTCGATTTGATCGAGATGATATCGCCGAGGGCGAAGATAGATGACACAATGGCAAAGGCTAACAATGGGTCCATTTACTTTTCTCCTTTCTACATCTTAAAGTGATATAAGTGATAGGTGGAAGTGATATTATTATGCCGAAAGCTTCCCCCTCCTCCCCCTTAAAAATAAAAATTATTATCTAATTCAACGGAAAAAGAAAAAATCCTTCTTTTATTTTCTGTTTCCCAAAAGAATTTTTCCCCCTTTGTCAGCCTAGCCGGCGAAGAGGGATAAGATCAGTTCTGTCGGATTGGGCAGGGGGATACTGGCTATTACCAGGGAGGCGTAGAGGGTGGCAATTAGCCACAGGGCGGCAAAGGTCAGGAGTTCTCCCCGCCTTTCCTTTACCAGGAGGCGGGGAATTTCCAGGGCTGCGATTATAATCATGCCGAGCCAGAGAATAAACATCTTTGCCTCCTACCTCATGATTGGGGCCTTACCACCAGCCCTCCCCGCTGGATGACCACCCTTACGTCCACATTTACCTTCAGGTTGGGGAAGATTTCCTGCCAGCGGGGTTCCAACCTTTTCCATTCCCTGGGGAGTTTGCGGTAGATGAGGTTGCCGAAGCCCAAAAAATCGCTCTCCAATTCCTGGGCCCGCCTTATCACCATGTCCACATCGTTCTTGATCACCGTGGCCGTCCGCCGCTCCAGGGAGGCCAGCCTCTCCTTTACTGTAAACAGATCATCGGTTGATGGCTGGTCCTGGACCCGCCCCTGGGCCTCGATCTGGATGTCGATGGTGACATTATCCCCTTCCACCCGCGGTTTTATAATGCTCCGGGAGCGGAATATTTCTACCACCAGGGGGCGGCGGTCTGTGGGGGCCATGACCACCAGGGAGGCCCGGTAGGTCCGCCCCCAGATCCAGTTCCAGCCGGCCGCCTCCCGCTCTTCGATCCAGCCCACCATCCTGTCCTTGACAAAGGCAGCGCCCCCCGAGAGTTTGGCCGGGTGGGTGGCACCGGTGCTGTCCCCCTTTTCCCCTGTAGCCCGCTCCTCGATACGGCTGATCATCATCTCAAAGCCGGGCCGGGACAGGGTGGCGATGAGCTCTCTAATTTCCCGGGCCGAGAAGAAGGTCCGCTCAAACATGGTGGTGACAATCTGCCGCCGCAGCCCCTGGCCGCTGGTTTCTTCCAGGGGAAATTCTGCTTCAAAGAGGGACCGCAGGTCCCCGTCCACCACTACCGGCCGGGCACTGAGGCGGAGCTGTCGCTCCAGCTCGAAGAGATCTAGTACCGGGGCGATCCCCTCCCGGGCCAGGTTCTCTCCCAGGGCCAGGATGCCGTTGTGGGCCCAGAATAGTTCCCGGCTGGTCTTTAGGGCCAGGTTCTGCCTGGCTTCAAAGGGGGTGTGGCCCTGGGCCTCCACCACCCAGAAGGGCTTCTTTTCCCCGCCGCCTCCGGATCCCTGGTCCTGGCTGCCCAGGACCAGGGGGTTGGCTACCTGGACAATAATCTGGTAAAGGCCCGTTTCCGGATGGAGATCAAAGCCGGTGGCAATGACAAAACCCAACAGCTCCGGATCCCGGCGATTCCAGCAGCCGGTAAGGAGGAGGGCCAAAAGGAGGAAGACTACCAGCAGGGGTCGCCAATTCTGCACCGCCTCCTACCTCCTTTGCCTGAACCCAAAAGAGAGCTGCCGAACCAGATAGGCCAGCCAGGGGGGGATCAGGCCCAGGAGAAACCAGCCCAGGATGTAGGGACCGATGTTGCCTGGGCGGAAGAAGGTCAGCACCTGGAAGATGTCCTCATAGGCATGGAGGGCAAAGGTCCCCTGGATAACCGCCATGGGAAAGACCAGGGGGCGGTAATCGGCCAGGCCCAAAAGCTGGGCCAGTCCCCGGGCACCGGAATAGAGGATGACGGCTATGCCCACAAAGACGCCGAAGCCCCAGGCAAAGATGATGGCCGCCTCCACCCGCTGGAGGTACTCGCTGATCTCAATGGCCCTGGTCATGGTATAGAAGGGAAAGGGGGAGCGGGAGACAAAATCTGGGCCCAGCACACCTACGGTGATGAGGGTCGTCACCAGGAGGGTGAAACCGGCCCCCGCCATGGCCCAGAGGGCAGTCCTGGTGGCCAGCCGGGGACTGGTGAGGTTGGGGAGCAGGATGGTTAAAACCAAAAGCTGGGCTCCCACGGCCACGGGGGTTATGGTGGCCTGCAGCACCGGTCCCAGGCCCCGGGCCAGGACCGGCTCCAGGTTCAGGGTCCGGAACTCCGGCAGGGGCAGGAGGAGGCTGATGGCCAGTATGAAGACAAAGAGGGGAAAGAATACATCGGCCAGCCGGCCCAGGACTTCAATTCCCTCCCGGGCACCGATGGCAGATATGATGACCATAGTACCGATTATAAAGGGCAGGGGGGTTTCCGTCAAGAAACTGGTTACCAGCATTTCCCCGTAAATGCGGGTATCGGTGGCCGCTATGGTCAGGAGGGCCCAGAGGACGACCAGGGCCGGGATTTTCCCCAGCCAGGGCCCCAGGAGCTCCTGGCTGTACTGGACCAAGCTCTGTTCCGGGAAGCGGGTACCCAGGCCGGCCACCAGGAAGGCGATGCCGGCGGTGCCGAAGAAGGTGAGGAGGGCGGCCAGCCAGGCATCCTGGGCGGCATCGGCTGAGCTGAGGACAGGGAGGGTGGCGACGATCAACGTGGTCCGCATCATGTAGAGGATGTAGAGGAGCTGGCGGTTGGCTATCTTTTCCTTAGTCATGGTCATCCTCCCTTCGCCGCTGCGGGCCCGGTCTCTGCCCTGGCCGGGCCCGCCGGGGCTCCCGGAAGCCCAGGAGCTTTGGCCGGGTAGTCATGCCCCACCAGGGCATGCGGATGTAGGTATCCTTCCAGTCCTGCAAGATCAGGGGACCGATGGGGGAGAAGTAGGGTATGCCGAAGGAGCGCAGGGAGCAGAGGTGGATTAGGGCCAGGATGATGCCCGTTTGGATCCCGAAGAGGCCAAAGGCGCCCCCCAGGCCGATGAAGAGAAAACGTAAGATCCGGGCGGAAATCCCAATGCTGAAGACGGGGACGGTAAAGGAGGCAATGGCCGTCAGGGCCACCACAATGATCATGACCGGGGAGACGATTCCGGCCCTGATGGCCGCTTCCCCCAGGATCAGGGCACCGACGATGCTGATGGCAGGGCCGATGGCCCGGGGAAGGCGGATACCGGCCTCCCGGAGGACCTCAAAGGCAAATTCCATCATCAGGGCTTCTACCACCACGGGAAAGGGGAGCCCTTCCCTGCTGGCGGTGATGCGCAGGAGCAGGGTGGTGGGGATGAGTTCCTGGTGGAAGTTGACCACGGCCACATACATGCCCGGCAGGAGGACCGAAGACAGGTAGGAAAAATAGCGGAGCCAGCGGGTCAAGCTCCCGATGAGGGCTCCCTCGTAGTAATCGTCGGGGGCCTCCAGCAGTTTGATAAACTGGGTGGGGACCACCAGGGCAAAGGGGGTGCCGTCGGTGAGGATGGCCGCCTTTCCCTCTAGGAGGCAGCTGATGACCCTGTCCGGCCTTTCGGTGCGAAAGACCAGGGGGAAGATGGTGACGGGGATATCCTGGATGTATTCTTCCACCAGGCCACTTTCCAGGACCCCGTCGACCTTTATCCGGGCCAGGCGGGAACGAACCTCCGCCAGCATCTCCTCACTGGCCAGGCCCTTTATGTAGACCAGAAGGAGCCGGGTCCGGGTCAGGCTGCCCAGGGTGAAGGCCTCGCTCCAGAGGTTGGGGGTGCGCACCCGGCGGCGGATGAGGGACATGTTTATGGTCAGGCTTTCCACAAAGCCGTCCCGGGGACCCCGGATAGTCGTCTCCGAGGCCGGTTCCGTGATGGCCCGGGTTTCCGGCCCCCTGGTTTCACAGAGGAGGGCCTTGTCCAGGCCGGCAAAGAGGAGGGCTGCCTGCCCCGAACCAATTTCCTGGCAGATTTCTTCCACAGTGCCTGCTTCCCGGACCATGTTGGTCGGCAGCAGCCGTTCCTTGATGGCCGCCAGCAGCTCCTGGCTCCGGGGCATTTTTTCCGGGAGCTTGCGGCTGCCCATCTCCAGGGCTCTGAGGATGTCCTCGACACTGTCCTTGTTAAACATTCCATCAAAACAGAGGAGAACCCCGGGGAGCCGGGCGCTGCCCAGCTGAAAGGTCCGGACTACCAGATCGGAGCTGTTGCCGTACAGCCCGGTGATGGTTTGGATGTTTTCTTCCAGATCGGTGGTGAGGGCCAGCTCCTGGAGCCGGGCCTCCCGCTGGCTGATATCAAGGCTGTCCGGCAGGAGCTGGTCCCCCTTTTCCCCCTGGGCAGCCTGCTGCCCCTTTTTCCCCAAGAGCCTGCTGAGCCAGCCCATAACCAACCTCCCTGCTTCCCCAACTTCGTCCCGAGGAGCACTTGTCTTTAGGATAGCAAAGAAGGAGGAAAGCTATACAGGGCAGTTGACAATTGACAATGGACAATTAACAATTATTGTGGTTTGATGAGAAGTGGTACCAGTACAATAAGTTTTCCCAAGGGGAAGGGATGGGAGGTTGCAAAGCCGTGTTCGATAATAAAACAATGACAGCAATCCTGGCCTTTTTCCTGCTTTCCCTGCTCCTGCCTGCTGCCGCCCTGGCCAATGCCATGCCGGTCTACCTGGAGCGGGAGCCCTACTTTAGCCTTGCTCCCCGGGAGGATGTGCCCCTCAGGGTTGAGGGGGAAGAATTGACGATTGAGATTGAGGAAAACTCCTCGGCAACAGCCCTGGTTACAGCCAGGTATATCCTCACCAATATGGCTGCCGAAAACCTGACCGTACCCCTGGTATTTCCCTATCTGTCCAATGATTTATGGGATTTTGCGCCGGTTATAGAGTGGGGCGGAGAGAGGGTGGACTACAGTGTCTTTGCCGCCGGGGCCGTTGCCGGGGATTACCTGGCAGAACCGGAGGAATTCCTGGCCCAGGTTGATATCGAGAGGATAGTTGCCAATCTCAATCAACCGCCCTATAAACCCGTTCATTTTTCCGATACCGCCCCTGCCACCCTCTATAAGGTTACCTTCAGGCCGCCGGCAGAACGCCAGTGTCGGATTGCTTTTCTATTAGATCACCAGCAGACAAGGGTCCTTGCCTTTGGTTTCAGCGGTTTTGAGATGGACAGGGACGGCCGGGTCGCCGTTTCTACCTACATCAGTGACAGAAGGGTGGGGGAGGTTGGCTATCTGCTGGTTTTAGGCCCTGATACCCTGAAAATGGAAGAAAAGGACTATGACCATATTGAGAAGGAAGAGGTCGTAATTAGGGACTTCATTATATCTAAACTTGACCTGGCCGGGGCCCGCATCCAAAACCGGGATCGGGAAAATTTCTATTCCCTGTTCCTCCGGGAGCTTGATGGCTTATTTGAACGGGGCCAGCTGGTCTCTGTCTATGACGAGCTGGTTAATCATGTGTTGTATAGAAACAATATCTCGGCCTTGCTGTTTACCATTCACTTAGAACCGGGCCAAAGGAGTGCCCTGCAGGTTTCCTTTCCCATGCGGGCAACAATAGATAGAAGGGAATCGGTGGATTATGTCAATACCTTTGTTTATCTTTTACAGCCCGCCCGCCATTTCCCGGAGTTTGGCGGGATCGATATTAACATCAAGCTCAATGCTAGGAGTCCTTACATCATTGGGAGCAGTCTGGAGCTGGTCGAGGAGGGACCGGGGGTCTACAGCGCTTCCCTTGACCACCTCCCGGCGGAAGATCTGGTCTTTTCCACCTATCCCCGCCCGGCGATAACCTTTTGGGACAGGATGCAGGCCCGACTGCTGTCCCGGGGCGATCTTATTATCTTTATATTTTTCGTGGCAGCTTTTCTGTATCTGCGTTCTGTCTGGAAAAGAGCGACTGGAACAATTGACAATTGACAATGGACAATTGACAATTATAACGATTGGTTGCAAGCGGTAGGGGCGGGCTGTGCTCGCCCGCAAAACCTTAGGTGGGGACAGTCCCCCCGGGCATCTGGGGACTGTGGTAAATTGGGGACTGTCCCTTTGATCGATGCAAGCAGCAAGTACCGGGGCTTTAGTCTATCCAGCTTGGGAGAACAAAGGCTTTCGCTTAACCAAGGGACTGTCCCCCTCGACACTACGCAGCGGGCAAATTTGGGGACTGTCCCCCTCGGCCCTGGCAGGTTTTTATATCATAATGTCAAATAATAACCTAATTATATTCAACTTAATAATACTCAGGGAGTGTTAGCAATGCCGAGGACTGCGCGGCAATTGATTGACGGGCATACTTATCACGTCATGAATCGCAGCGTGGGTGGGCATACTCTCTTTAAAAAAGAACAGGATTATCGAGTTTTCATCAACCTGCTCAGAAAAGGAAAAGAAAAATACCCCATCAAAATTTTCGCTTATTGTCTAATGCCTAACCATTACCATTTAGTTGTTCAGTTGATAAATGCCGATAACCTAAGTAGGCTGCTGAGGTGGTTAATGACAACCCATGCCCGCCGTTATCACCAGCATTATCAGAGCTGCGGTCGCCTTTGGCAGGGGAGATACAAAAGTTTTATTATCCAGGAAGATCATCATTTACTGACAGTCCTTAGGTATGTGGAGGGTAATCCAGTGCGTGCCGGTCTTGCCAGCTCAGCTAAGGATTGGCCCTGGTCCTCTCACCGGGAAAGGGTAGCATTGGATATGGGTTTAATTGCCGAAGTACCGGTAGACTTACCCGAAGACTGGACCGGTTATGTAAATGAACCATTGACAGCTAAGGAATTGGAGAGATTACGGTCCAGTGTCGTCCACCAATTACCCTATGGCTCGACAAAGTGGCGGTCAGAATTGAGCTTGAGAAGGATGCCATTTTCTTCGCAATGAGGCCTTAGTATCTTCAATTTGAGAGAACAAAGGCGTTCGCTTAACCAAGGGACTGTCCACCTCGACGCAACGCAGGAAATTGAGGGGGACAGTCCCCTCGAAAAAATGCGTTTATTGCTTTAATCCCTCTTCCCCTCGCATGGGGAACAGGTACAGCGATAATTTATTGTTATGGGGACAGTCCCCGCTTTGCCAGTCCCCCTCGGCCCCACGGATAGCACAAAAGAACCGTCCCTTTGTGCCCCCTATCAATTTTTTCTCCCGTTGTTTCCCCACTGGAGGTATAATTAGGGTGGGGAGTTATAAACAGTTGGCAGTAGATGGGAGGCAGGTTAAAATGCTCTTTTCACCCAGGCAGGCCCAGCTCCTCTTGCTGGGGATCATGCTCCTGATCGCGGTGGGAATGCTCCTTGGTATCAAGGTGTATTTAATGCTCGCGGCAGCCCTGCTGCTGACGGCAATCTGCACCCGCTGGCGGGGGAAGTCCTGGCAGAAAATCGGCGTGGCGGTAGGGAAGGGCCTCTACCGCTCCCGGCACGTGGTCCTCATCCTGGCCCTCATCAGCATCCTCATCGGCCTCTGGAAGCAAAACGGCACCCTGGCCACCCTCATCTACTACGGTTTTGCCTTTATCCGTCCGGAAGTATTCCTGGTCATGGTCTTTGTCCTCAGCAGCCTGGTTTCCATGCTCCTGGGCACGGCAGTAGGGACAGCCAGCACCATCGGCATTGTCCTGATGGGTTTGGCCCAAAGCATGGGGATGCCTGGGGGTGTAGTGGCCGGGGCAATAGTTGCCGGTGCCTTTGTGGGCGACCGGTCGGCACCCACCTCAGGCCCCCTCCACCTTATTGCCACCACTACGGGTGTCAGGTCCGAGGAATTACTGCGCTACGTCTTTTCCACCCTGATCCCGACCTATCTTTTGTCCCTCGGTTTCTTTTATCTCCTCGGCCTCCTGTACCGGCCGGAAGCCGTGGACCCGGGAACCATAAGGGGCTTTCAGGAACTGCTGGCCGGCCATTATCCCGTCGCCCTTTATTTACTGCTGCCCACCTTGCTCCTTTTGGCCCTGGCAGTTTGCCGGCTGGAGATCATCCCTAACCTCCTCTTTACCCTGACGGCAACGTTTATCTGCAGTTTGTACGGGGGTTTTTCGCCGGCCGCTATTTTCCAGAGTGCCCTTTGGGGTTATAGCCCGGCGGCGGACCTTCCCTTTGCCGCCGTCCTCTCCGGGGGTGGGCTGCTCTCCTTTCGTGCTATTCTCCTGGTCGTTATGGCGGCCATGTCCCTTACCAGCCTTTTGGAGGACACCGGAGTTATCCACCAGGCCATGGCCAGCGTTCTGGACCATATCCACACCGTTCCCCAGCTGATCCTGGCCACCAGCCTTTTCAGCATTTTGGGTGTCGCCGTGGCCTTTACCCAGACGGTGGCCATCGTTGTCCCGGGAACAGTACTCCAATCTACTTACCAGCGCCTGGAAGTGGACAGGCTGGTCCTGGGGCGGACCATTGCCGATACGGGAGTGGCGGCTTCCGGTATTGTCCCCTGGAGTTCTGCCGCCATGTCCCCGGCCCTGGTCCTGGGGGTACCTGTGCTGGAGTTTGTCCCCTATGCCGCCTACTGCTGGCTCAGCCCCCTGGTGACCAATATCTTTGGCCTCCTGGGCTGGGTGAAAAGGAACCGGCTGCCCCTGGACAAAGGCCGGGAAGGGGAGGCGGCAAGATAGGCCTGCGGACAGGGAAGAAAATTCCCTTCCGGGGCCCTTTTTCTATTGTCCTTGCCCCCTTCCTGTGCTAAACTAAAGGTAACAATATTCCCGCTGGGGGAGTCCTGCAGAGGGCTGAGAGAGCAGCACCAGGCTGCCGACCCCTAGTACCTGACCTGGGTAATGCCAGCGTAGGGAAGCGGTTGTTAGAGGAAAAAGAGCCGTGATCCCTGGGCTGAGCCGGGATTACGGCTCTACTTCTTTAATTAACATCGCTGCAGGGCCAGATGCAAACCCTTTCCCCGGCTGGGAAAATGGGAGGTTTTGTCGATGTCGCGTTTTTCCCTGCGGACCATGGCCGAGATCGGTGTGATGGTGGCCATAGCCCTGGTACTTAACTTTTTCCGCCTCTTTCAAATGCCCCAGGGGGGTTCCGTGTCCCTGGAAATGCTCCCCATCTTCATCGTAGCCCTGAGGTGGGGAACCCTGCCCGGGGTTATCGCCGGGGCCCTCTTCGGTGTCGCCCAGCTCTTCTTTGGGGCCAGCATCTACTACCCCCTCCAGGTGATCCTGGATTATCCCCTGGCCTTTGCCCTGCTGGGTGTGGCCGGAGCCTTTCCCCGGGTGCCCCTCCTGGGTATCGCCCTGGGGACGACGGGCCGCTTATTGGCCCATGTTGTATCAGGGGTGGTCTTCTTTGCCGAATATGCCCCGGCCGGCACCAATGTCTGGCTCTATTCACTGGGCTACAACCTGACCTACATTGTCCCGGAACTCCTCCTTTCGGCCATCGCCGTCTATTTCCTGGCCAAGCGGCCGGGCTTCTTCGCCCAGCTTACAGGGCGGCAGATGGAGTAGTAATTGAACAATTATTTGTGGAAAGAGTATAATTAAGTTAACAAGAAATTATTCTGGAGGAATTAGCGTGCCTGCTAAAAAGGTGGCCATCATAGCCAACGGTTCCTTTCAAGGGGGAGGCCCCGTCCAGGCCTGCCTGGAGGCGGCCGACCTCATCATCTGTGCCGACGGGGGCGCCCACCATGCCCTCGAGCTGGGGATCACTCCCCATGTCCTCCTGGGAGACTTCGATTCCATCTCCCCCCAGCTCCGGAAAAGCCTGGAGGAGCAGGGGGTCAAGCTCGTTCCCTTTTCCCCGGTCAAGGATAAGACCGATACCGAACTGGCCGTGGAATATGCCGTGGAGGCAGGGGCCCGGGAGATCTTCCTCCTGGGGGCCACCGGCTCCCGGCTGGACCACTCCCTGGCCAATCTCTACCTTTTATATAAGACTGCCCGGCTGGGGATTAAGCTCAGCCTGGTAGACCGGATCAACCAGGTCTGGCTGGTGGAGGGAAAAATACGCCTGCGGGGGACCAGGGGCCAGTACCTCTCCCTCCTGCCCCTCTCACCCCAGGTGACGGGGGTCACCACCCGGGGCTTGAAATACCCCCTGGACGGGGCGACCCTGGTCTGGGGCTCTTCCTGGGGAATCAGCAACGAGTTTTTAGGCGGGGAAGCGGAGGTAACCCTGGATGAAGGTTTGCTTTTGGTCATCCAAATCTGGGAGTCGTTGGACTAAAGAATAGAGGCAAAACATCCCCTCTCTTCCTTTCCCTACCGGCAGGGTGTGGGAAGGAAGAGAGGGGATTTGTTTTTTAAAAAGGAAAACGCCCCGCAGGGCGTTTTTGAAAAAGAAAGCTATAATTTGAACCTGCCCAGTAGCCTTTCCAGGTCCCCGGCCATCTGGTTCAGCTGCTGGGCGGCAGCGGCGATTTCCTCCATGGAAGCCGTCTGTTCCTCGGTCAGGGCCCCCACATTCTGGGTTCCCACAGCCGAGCCCTTGCTGATCTCGGATATTTCCTCTATGGTGGTAACAACCCGTTCTGTACCGGAAGCAATCTCTTCGGTGGCGGCAGAAACCTCCTGCATCCGCTCCGCCACCCGCTGGACACCCGCGAGGATATCCTGGAAGGATTTTTCCAAAGCCTGGACCTGGTCGGTGCCCCGGGCCAGCTCGGCGGCCCCCGTGCCCATGACGGAAATGGCCTTGTCGATGTCCTCCTGGGTTTCCTTGATCAGGCCGCCGATTTGCTTGGCGGCATCGGCCGACTGCTCGGCCAGCTTCCGCACTTCGTCGGCCACTACGGCAAAGCCCCGGCCCTGTTCCCCGGCCCGGGCCGCTTCGATGGCGGCATTGAGGGCCAGGAGGTTGGTCTGTTCCGCAATGGCCGTGATCAGGCCGACAATATTCCCGATCTCTTCCGAACGCTTGCCCAGGTCTTTAATAACCCCCGTGGCGTCCTGGATGCTGCTGTTGGCCACTTCGATCTGGTCTGCCGTTCTTTCTGCCGTTTCCGTACCGGTCTGGGCCAGCTGCTGGGCAGCGGCCGCATCGCCGGCCACGGTGTTGGCATTGGCGACAATCTGCTGGGCGGCGGCCGCCAGGTCGTTGATCACCCGGGAAATGTCGTTGACTCTTTCCACCTGGTGTTCGGCGCCCTGGGCCACATCCTGGATGGTGGCGGCGATCTGTTCCGTGGCCTTGCTGGTCTCCGCGGCGCTGGTGGAGAAGTCCTGGGCGTACTTGCTGATTTTGGCGGCACTGTCGTAGATCTGCTGGACCAGGTCCCGCAGGCCTTCCACCATCCGGGCGAAGGCCGCCGCCAGGGTTCCCACCTCATCCCGGCTCCTGACTTCCGGCACCACGCTCAGATCTCCATCGGCGATCTTCTTGCTGACCCGGGTCAGCTCCTCCAGGGGCCGGGTGATGCTCCGGGGGAGGATTAGAATGGCAGCAAGGGCAAGAATGAGGACAAAAACCCCAGCGCCGAGGAGGAACTGGATGGACTTACTTGCCCCGTCCCTGACATTGGCTTGTATTCTGATGATGGCCTCCTGGTTTAAACCGTTCAACAGGCCGCAATGGCTGCGGAGGCCGTCCTGGATGGACTTGTAGGTTCCTTCCCGGTAGAGGGCCAGGGCCTGTTCCTGGTTCCCTTCTTGGTACTGGGCAACTATGTTATTGCTTGCCGAGTTTAAGTCGGCTTGCAGGGACTGGATGCTGTCCAGTATTTTCAATTGTTCTGCATCCTTTGTATATTCCCGGGCCGCCTCTATGCTGACCTGGACATCATGCTGCCTGAGCTGGAGGGCAATGAGGCTTTCCTCGGTGCCCAGGAGCAGGAATTGCCCCATAGCGGCTTCCTGTCTTGTAACGGCGTTTTCGATTTCTTTGATGGCCACTATGTAAGGATAGTTGGTGTTTACAATGCCTTCATAGAGGTCAATAACTGTGTAAATACGCTGGTAGGTATGGGCTACCAGGAAAAACACCGGCAGGATTACCAGCAGGAAAAAAATGGCGATTTTCCGGGAGAGTTTCTGGGAGTTCCACCAGCCGATCCCCTTCCCCCTGGTTGGCTTCTTTTTTACCTTCTTTTCCTCTTTGGCCTGCCCGGGAGAGCTTTTTCCTTCTGCTGCCTCCAGCGGTTTCTCCTTTCCCGGCAAAAGAAACACCCCTTTCCTATTTTCTTCTCTGGTCAGGGGTTGCCTTAACCACAAAAAACCCTGTGGCGGCAACCCGGCCATCTTAGTGCCAAAGCACCTTAGACCCTGCGGTTTTGTGCCCCTGCCTTTCGACAGGTTTACCCTTATCGCCACATTATTGCGCTTTTCCAACCTTTTATAATTTTGTTATTATAACATTTTTCGCCACGGGCGGGAAAAGATCCTGCCCCTTGGGGGAAAGTTTCAATCATTTGTCAGGATCAACCCCGGGCCGGCCGGGGCCAGCGGCTGGCCTGTTCTTCCGCCAGCCAGCCTTTGATCAGATCAATTTCTTCCCCATATTCCCGGTAATCGTCAACGGTGGTTTCCAGCAGGAAGGGTAGCCGGGCCAGGTCGGGGTGGGTGATGACGTTCATGATCCCTTCCCGTCCCAGGTGCCCCCGGCCGATGCCCTCGTGGCGGTCCCGCCTGCTTCCCACGGGATACTTGGAATCGTTGATGTGGATCACCCCCAGGCGCTCCAGACCTATTCCCCTGTCTACCTCTTCCAGCAGCCTGTCAACTTCTCCCTTCTGGTGCAGGTCATAACCGGCGGCGAAAATGTGGCAGGTGTCGAGGCAGATGCCGAGCCTAGGGGGATGGCCCAGCTCGGTAATGATAAAGGCCAAATCCTCCAGGCTGCCCAGTTCCGAACCCTGGCCGGCCATGGTCTCCAATAACAGGCAGGAAGGGCCCTGATAGGGGAGGAAGAGCTCCGCCAGGGTGGTCAGGATCCGCCGGAGCCCGGTCTCCCTGCCTGCGCCGGCATGGCTGCCGGGATGGACCACCAAAAATTCGGCGCCGATGGCAGTCATCCGCTCCAAGTCTTCGGCCAGGACCCGGCGGGCAAACTCCCGGGTCTCCTCCCTGGGGGCAGCCATATTTACTGTGTAGGGCAGGTGGCCGACAATGGGGAAGATGTCCAGTTCCTCCCGCACGGCCAGCCATTTCTTTATTTCCCTTTCGGGGATTGCCCGGGCAGCACCGCCCCGGGGGTTCCGGGTAAAAAACTGGAAGGTATTGGCCCCTATCTCCCGGGCCATGGTCGCCGCCCGGGGCAGCCCCCGGGAAATGGACAGGAAGGAACCCAGGCGGAGTTTCTTTTCCTTCGTCAATAACCGCACCTCCTTGTTTCTCTATAATTTCGGCTTGGATGGAAGATATTCCTCTTCTAAGTCAGGCTGGCCCCTTTGCCGCCGGGCTCCCCGAGGGCGGGTGATGGGGGACAGGGTAAGCCGTATCCCAAATCAACTTTTCTCCAGTGCAGTAAGAATAAAGCAACATCCCAGGAGGGATAATAGGGCCGAGGAGGGATGTCAATGACCATCAACTTAACCCAAAAGGAACGGATGCTGCTCCAGGACCAGATCAGCCACGAGAAAATCTGCATCGAAAAGTACAACAACTACGCCAACCAGACCCAGGATCCCCAGCTTAAACAGCTCCTGCAAACATACGCCCGGCAGGAAGAACAGCACCTCAACACCCTGAACCAGATCTTGAGCGGCAAAATGCCCAATGTTCAGCAGCAACAGCAGGGGCAACAGCAGCAGCTCCAGGGTCAGCAGCAACAGGGCCAGCAGCAACAGGGCCAGCAGCAACAGCAACAAATGCAGCAGCAACAGTATGCTGGCGTTCAGGGAATGACCCAGGCTGCGGGCACCCAGGCCGGCATGACCGGAGGGCAGAGGGACCACAGCCTCTGCAATGACCTTTTGATGACGGAAAAATATGTCTCCAACACCTACGATACGGCCATCTTTGAATTTACCAACAGCAACATCCGCCAGATTCTCAACCATATCCAAAAGGAAGAGCAGCAGCACGGGGAAGGCATTTTCAACTACATGCAGAGCCGGGGCATGTATAATCCCCAATAATCAATTGACAATTGCAATTAAAAAAAGGCTGTTGGCAGGCGGTAGGGGCGGTCTTTGACCGCCCGTTTTGTACCTTAATTATGGACAAGCTGTAGGGTGGGGACTGTCCTCCTAGTTCATTGATCTTTTTTCTAACCCTGTCCCCCAAAATCCAGGCCTTATGCGAAGAAAACAACAATGGGGAATTAATGCAAAAATAGGAGGGAATTTTATAATTATGGTAGAATTCAAAGGGTAAAGTGAGTAAAGGAAAGGAGGCTGCAGCCGTGAAAGATATGCTGGAAAAAATCTTATCCTTGGGTTTCGGCATCGTAGCCGTAAGCAAAGAACAGGTGGAAAAGGTTGTCGCCGAACTGGTGAAGAGGGGCGAGGTGGCCCCGACAGAAGCTAAAAAAATGGTCAATGAAATGCTGGAAAGGGGCCGGGAGGAAAGGGAACGCCTGGGCGAAATGGTCCGGAATCAGATCAACAAGACCCTGACGGAATTGAATTTGGTCTCCCGGGAAGAATACCTCACCCTACAGCAGCGGGTCCAGTATCTGGAGGAGAAGCTCCAGGCATTGGAGGCCAAGGATAATTCCCAGTAATAACGACGGCGTTCTACTAAGATATAAAGGGTGCTGGTAAATGAAGGGAATACGTCACCTGCACCGCTACCGGGAGATAGTGACCTGCCTGGTCCGGAACGGCTTTGGCTTTGTGGTGGAAGAGCTGGGCCTCTTTGGGATGCTTTCCCTGCCCAAAAAGCTCTTTACCCGCCCCCGGCCGGAAGAAGAAAGGGCCATCGGGGTCAGGGTGCGCAGGGTCCTGGAGGAGCTGGGCCCCACCTTTATCAAGCTGGGCCAGATGCTGAGCACCCGCCCGGATCTCCTGCCCGACTCCATCATCAAAGAATTAAACCAGCTCCAAGACCAGGTACCCCCCTTTCCCTGGGATGAGGTCAGGGAAATCATCGGGGTCGAGCTGGGGGGACAGGTGGAGGAGCTTTTTGCTTCCTTTTCCCGGGAACCCCTGGCCGCCGCCTCCATCGGCCAGGTCCACCGGGCCCGGCTCAAGACCGGGGAGGAGGTGGTGGTCAAGGTCCAGCGGCCCCGGATCGGGACCGTCATCGAGACAGACCTGGAAATTATGGCCGATCTGGCCGCCCTGGCCGAAGCCCGCCTGGAAATAGCCCGCTATTACCGGGTCCGGGACATTGTGGAGGAATTTTCCCGCAGCCTCAAGGGAGAGCTCAACTACCTCCTGGAGGCCAGGAACGGGGAGCGCTTTGCTGTCCACTACGCCCGCAAGGGAAAGGTGGCCGCCCCCAGGGTTTTTTGGGATTTCACCACCAAGAGAGTCATCACCCTGGAATACCTCGATGGGGTAAAGATCAATGACACCGCCGCCATGCGTCAGGCAGGCTTTAAGCCGGAAAAGCTGGTCAGCCGCCTGCTGGAGGTCTACCTGCAGCAGGTCCTGGTGGTGGGCTTCTTCCACGGGGATCCCCACCCGGGCAATATCCTGGTCCTGCCCGACGGCGCCCTGGCCTTTACCGATTTCGGTCTCATGGGAAGACTGAGCAGGAGATTGCGGCGGGAACTTATCTCCCTTTTAACCGCCATCATCGGCCGGAATACCCGGGGCATAGTCAGCTCCATCGTCCGCATCGGCAGGGTGGGGGAGGACCTGGACCGGGAAGCCCTCCAGCGGGATGTGGAGGAGCTGCAGGAGAAATATTTCGACCTGCCCCTGGAGCAGATCAGCCTGGGGGAAGCCCTCTACGATTTTTTCCGCCTGGGCTACCGGCACCGGATCCAGCTCCCGGCGGATCTGGCCATTTTGGGCAAGGCCTTCCTCACCCTGGAGGGGGTAGCAGGAGAGCTGGCGCCCCGGCTGAGTGCAACCAGGATGCTCCTGCCCTTCCGGGCCAAGCTCCTCAGGGCCAGGTTTGAGCCCCGGGAGCTGGCCGGGAGCCTCTGGCGCCAGCTGGGGGAATACGGGGAGCTCTTTTTGGACTTTCCCCGGGAATTCCGGGACCTCCTGGTGGCCCTCAAGAGGGGGCGCCTCCGCTTCGAACTGGATGATGCCGACATAAAGTTACTCATCCGCCACCTGGACCGGATCGGCAACCGGCTTTCCTTCAGCATTGTGCTCCTTTCCTTCAGCATTATCATGACGGGCCTCATCATCGGCTCTTCCCTGGTGGGCCAGCCGGTCCTCTTTGGTGTACCGGCCATCGGGGCGGGCTTTGCCATCGCTGCCCTCATGTTCTTCTGGCTCCTCTTTTCCATCATCCGCTCCGGCAGGTTTTGAGGCCCGGAGAGGTTTCATTATAAAAGTCAATCTGAAAGGAGGGAGCGGGGTGAATCCTTTTTCCCTGATCTGGCTAATCTTTTTCTTTACCGCCTTCATCCCCGCCTGGAAGCAGCGGCAGCTGGAGGCAACTCGCCTAAAGCTGATCCGCCAGTTCGAAAAGGAGCGGGGCTCAAGGCTCATCACCATCATCCACCGCCAGGAGGCCATAACCTTCCTGGGCGTCCCCATCACCCGCTATATTAATATCGAAGATTCCGAGCAGGTTCTGCGGGCCATCCGCCTGACGCCCCCCGATATGCCCATAGATATTCTCCTCCACACCCCCGGGGGTCTGGTCCTGGCGGCGGAGCAGATTGCCCATGCCATTAGGAAGCACCCGGCCAAGGTGACCGTCTTTGTCCCCCACTATGCCATGTCCGGGGGCACCCTCCTGGCCCTGGCCGCCGACGAAATTGTCATGGACGTCAATGCCGTTTTAGGGCCGGTGGATCCCCAGCTGGGCAAGTACCCGGCGGCCTCCATCTTAAAGGCCGTGGCCCAGAAGGGGAGGGACAAGGTTGATGACGAGACCCTGATCCTGGCCGATATGGCCAGGAAGGCCATCGAGCAGGTCCGGGAGCTGGTCTTTGACATCCTTCAGGACAAAATGCCCTACGGGGAGGCGGAAGAACTGGCCCGGAAGCTCACCGAGGGCCACTGGACCCACGATTACCCCATTACCTGTGAAAAGCTGCAGGGTCTGGGAATTAAGGTGTGCGCCGAACTGCCCTCCGAGATCTATTCCCTGATGGACCTCTATCCCCAGCCTGCCCAGCGCCGGCCCACCGTCCAGTACATCCCCGTACCCTACAGCCGGGAAAAGTAGGGGCAGGGAGGGGAGCCTTGGCCACAAGCCGCCGGGATGTGGTAAACTATAAGGGTGTTGTCAGATCAAACCACTGGTACGGAAGGGGGAAGAAGATGGCAGAAAGGAAAACCGGCGGCCACTGGCCGGTCCTACTGGCGGCGGTGTTGTGGGGCACTTCGGGCACGACCCAGACCTTTGCCCCGGCCGGGGCCACGCCCCTGGCCATCGGCACCGCCCGCATGTTTTTGGGAGGGGCTTCCTTACTTGTTATCGCCCTCCTGCGGGGAAGCTTTCAAAAAGGGGGTAAGTGGCCCCTGCGGGAGACCCTTCTGGCCTCTTTAAGCATGGCGGCCTTCCAACCCTTCTTTTTTACCGGCGTTTCCTGGGCCGGCGTGGCCGTGGGCACGGTGGTGGCCATAGGCAGCAGCCCCATCCTGGCCGGTCTGCTGGGGTATTTCCTCCGGGGGGAAAGGCCCGACCGGCGGTGGGCCCTGGCCACCCTGCTGGCTGTAACGGGCTGTGGGCTCCTCTTTATCCCCGGCTCCGGTGGGGGTGTCAACCCCTGGGGGGTGCTCTTGGCCCTGGGGGCAGGCCTTTCCTTTGCCCTCTATGTGGTTACCAATAAGACTCTCCTGGAAAACCATTCCCCCGCTGCCGCCAATGCCCTTGTCTTTTGCTTTGGGGCCCTGCTGCTGTCCCCCCTCCTGTTCTTTGTGGACTTTAGCTGGCTGGCTGACTCCAGGGGTATTGCCGTGGTCCTCCACCTGGGCCTGGTGGTTACGACGGTAGCATACCTTCTCTTTTCCTGGGGCCTGGAAAGGCTGCCGGCCGCCACGGCCGTCACCCTGAGCCTGGCAGAACCCCTGACCGCCGCCCTCCTGGGTGTCGTTGTGGTGGGGGAAAGTTTGACCCTGCTGGCCGCCCTTGGAGTAGCCCTCCTGCTGGCCGGCCTATTCATTATGTCCTGGAACCCGGGGGCGCAGAAGGGGCGCGCCGCTGACCCCGGCCCGGTGTCCTGATTTTCTAACCCCTCTGTAAGGTGTAGGGGCGACCTGTGGTCGCCCGCGGGCGGTCAAAGACCGCCCCTACCGCCGAGGGCGGTGATCATTTCAATATAATGTAGGGGTGGCCTGTGGTCGCCCGTAACGACAATCCTGGAGGGGACAGGGGAGAGGAGATAATAATGAAGAAAAATCACAGAGCATCCATCTACCAGCCCTTTCTGGTCGCCCCCCTTGCCGCCATCCTGGTCTGGCAGCTGGAACTGGGCTGGATGGAATACCTTTTGATAATGGGAATACCCGCCGCCCTCCTCATGGGCTGGGACAAATTCCAGGCCGTGGGCGGCAGGGACCGGGTGCCTGAGAAGGCCCTCCTGGCCTGGGCCCTGGTGGGGGGCAGTTTTGGCATCCTCTTGGGCATGGCGGCCTTCCGCCATAAAACCCGCCACGCAACTTTTCGCTGCCTGGTCCCCCTGCTGGCCCTCTTACAATTGGCCTTATTCTATCGTTTTTTCTAACTTCTAACCTCCAACTTCCAGATAGAAAGGTAGGAATGCTTATGCCCACTATCAAACCCTTTGCCGCCGTCAGACCGGCACCAGAACTCGCTGCCCGGGTTGCCGCCCTGCCCTACGATGTGGTGGACACCCGGGAGGCCCGGGAAATTGTGGCCCAAAACCCCTATTCCTTCCTCCGCATCGACAGGGCCGAAGTAGACCTGGAACCCGGCATCGACGTCCACGACCTCCGGGTCTACCGGCAGGTCCGGGAAAACCTGGACCGGATGCTCTCCGAAAAGGTTTTTATCCAGGACCAGGATGAAAACTACTATATCTACCGCCTTGCCCTGGGAGAACACCAGCAGCTTGGGCTGGTGGCCTGTGCCGCCGTCGACGACTATCTCAACAACATTATCAAAAAACACGAACATACCCGGCCCGATAAGGAGCAGGATCGGGTCCGCCATATCGAGGCCTGCAATGCCCACACCGGGCCCATCTTCCTCACCTACCGGGCCAAAGAGGAGATTGACGCCCTCATTTCCCGCTGGATCCAGAACCACCAGCCGGTGTACCATTTCACCGGCCCCGGCGGTGTTGAACATACGGTCTGGGTGGTGGACGATGCAGCCACCAAGGAGCAACTGACCGCCGCCTTCGGAGGGGTAGAAGCCCTGTACATCGCCGACGGGCACCACCGCTGTGCCGCGGCAGCCCGGGTGGCCCTCCAGCGCCGGGAGCAGGACCTCGATTACAGCGGAAAAGAGGAGTACAACTACTTCCTGGGGGTCCTCTTTCCCCACAACCAGCTCCAGATCCTCGACTACAACCGGGTGGTGGAGGACCTCAACGGTCTGACCCCCGACCAGTTCAAGGAGAAGGTTGCAGAAAGGTTTGTCTTAGAAGAATGGAAGGGTGAAGGTCCCTACCGCCCCGAGGAACGGGGCACCTTCGGCATGTACCTGGAGGGCAAGTGGTATAAGCTCCGGATCCAGGAGGAGGTCTTGGAAGGCCTGGATGTGGTGGCCAGCTTAGATGTCTCCCTCCTCCAGGATAATCTTCTGGGCCCCATCCTGGGCATCGCGGATCCCCGCACCGACGCCAGGATCGACTTTGTCGGCGGCAGCAGGGGCCTGGAGGAATTGGAGGCCCGGGTCCGGGGAGGAATGGCCGTGGCTTTTTCCATGTACCCCACCACCATCACCGATGTCATGGCCATCGCCGACCAGGACACGGTGATGCCTCCCAAATCCACCTGGTTTGAACCCAAGCTCTTGAGCGGCCTCTTTATCCACCCCCTGGAATAACGAAATATATGCTGACGGTTTCCCTGTGCAGGCAGGGAAACCGTTATTTTTTTGTCCCTTTCCCAGTCTGTTTTTCCGGGGCAAGTAACTAATTCAAGCCTTCATTAATATACTTTTAGAAAGTCTCTTTTCAGGAGGTGAGGGGGAAAAAACGCTGGCAGTTGGGATAAAACTGGGAAAGGGAGGGGAAAAAATTGACAACTGCCCACTGGCTGTATGTGATCGGCGTTGTCGTGGTCATAGGGACCATGCTCATGCGGCGCAATGTGGTAACACCCTGCATTATCTTTACCTTCCTCATCGGCTGGGTTTACCACGGGAGCATGGTCAAGGCCGTCCAAACCGTCTTTGAAGCCAGCATGGCTGCGGCCGTAGAACTTTTCAGCATCTTTCTCATTATCGGGCTGATGGTGGGAATGTTAAAGGCCATGAGCAGGACAGGGGCCGATGAAATGATGATTTCGCCCCTCAAGGGCCTCCTGGTTTCGCCCCTGGTAAGCTATGTGGTGCTGGCCCTGGCGACCTTGGTTGTAGCCCTCTTCTTCTGGCCGACACCCTCGGTTCCCCTGGTTGGGGCCCTGCTGGCCCCCGTCGCCATCAAGGCGGGCCTGCCGCCCCTGGCGGCTGCCATGGCCATTGCCCTGGCCGGGCAGGGGATGGCCCTGGCCGGGGACGTGATCATCCAGGGGGCGCCTAAACTCACGGCTTTGGCGGCGGGGGTACCGGTGGAAGCCCTACTCTACAAGGCCGGGATCCTTACGGTGATAGCCGGTGTCATCGCCCTGACTTTGGGCTACTGGCAGATGCGGCCGGAGATTATCCTCTTCCAGAAGAGGATCAAGGAGCAGGGCGGGGAGATCCTCGACGTTATCGGGGCCGGCCAGGCCATGGGCACCCAGGCCGAAGACCGGGTCGATGCCCCGGGGGTTGCTAAGTTCCTTGCTATCCTGGTCCCGGTGGTCATGGGGCTGGTGATCATCGCCATGATCAGGTTCCAGATCCTGGGCGGCGATGCCACGGCCCTCCTGGGCGGGGCGGCCGCCGTAATTACCGTAATTGCCACCTGGCTTACCAGCGGGGTGAAGAGCCTTGATGAAATAGCAGACTGTATTGGCGACGGCCTCGTCTTTGCCTTTCGGGTTATGGGCCCCATCCTGCCCATTGCCGGCTTCTTCTTCCTGGGCAGCCCCGAGGCCGTGGTAGGTATCCTAGGTGAGGGGGCACCTGGCTTCCTCTTCGACGTGGGCAATATAGTGGCCCAGTCCATTCCCCCCACGGGCTTCCTGGCCGGTTTCGGCATCTTGATCCTGGGGATGATCACCGGCTTAGACGGCTCGGGCTTTTCCGGCCTGCCCCTGGTCGGCTCCCTGGCCGGGGCCCTCTCGGGGGGCTCGGTGGCCGAAGCCTCTACCCTGGGGGCCATCGGTCAGCTGGGGGCCGTCTGGACCGGTGGCGGCACCCTGGTGGCCTGGTGTACCCTGGTAGCCGTGGCCGGGGTAGTTGGGGTGCCTGTCCTGGACCTGGTCCGGAAAAACCTGGTCCCCGTCCTCGCCGGCCTCTTCATCGCCACCCTTTTTGGGATAATCTTCTTATAAAGGCTCCAGGGTACTATTAAGGAGGAGATGAGTTTTGCACCAACTGCCGGTCATGCACCCAAAAAAAGGCAGGGACAAAGCCCGCCGGCTGGGAAGAAAGCTGGTTTTCTAGGAACAAGATACCTGCTCCACCAACAATAAAACGGGATAGGCCCAGCAAACGGCCCATCCCGTTTTCCTTTTCTCCTCGGTCAATACCCTACTCGCCAAAAAAGGCCCCACACAACTCCTTCTGATCCAGGAACTTTCCCTCTTTATCCATCACCCGCATATTGTCCCCAGATATCTCATCAATAACGGCCACCGCACCGTCCACCAGGCCAAATTCAAACTTGATATCAATCAGCTTCAAATCTTTGGCCGCCAGTTCTTCCTCCACCAGCCTGGTCAACCGCCGGGTCAGGTCCTTGGCCGTCTCCAGCTGCTCCGCCGTCATAATTTCCAGGGCCAAAATGGTATCATCGTTGATCAGGGGGTCCCCCCGCTCATCGTCCTTGATGGTTATCTCCACCAGGTAGTCGAGCTCCTGGAATTCCCGGGCATAGGCGCCATAGCGGCGCAGGAAACTGCCGTAGGCCTGAAGGCGGCAGATGAATTCCAGGCCCCGGCCGAATAACTCGGCCCTTTTTACCGTCATGGTATTTTCCGCCGGGTCGGCGGCAAGAAAATGGCTGGGTATCCCTTCTTCCTGCAGGCGGGTGAAGAAATAGTGGGAAAGGCGCAGGGAAGCATTGCCCTTCCCTTCCACCTGGCCGACCACGGCATTGGCCCCCGGGTCAATCTTCCCGTCGGCCCCCGTCACGTCATCCTTAAACTTAAGTACCAGGGTCCCGTCATCCTTCTCCAGGACCGATTTGGTCTTGCCGTCTTGGAGCAGTCTCACTTCTTTTACCTCCTCGGGAATACCTTAACTAAAACTCTAAATCCGGGAAGTTCTTGCGGATCCGCTCCACCGCCTCCCGCATCCGCTCTTCGTCCACGGTGAGGGCAATGCGGAAGAAGCCTTCCCCGTTCTGGCCGTAGCCGATCCCCGGGGTTACGTTGATGCCGGCCTTTTCCAGGAGGGCGGCGGCAAAGCCCTTGGAATCGTAGCCCTTGGGCACCGGTGCCCACACATAGAAGGTGGCCTTGGTCTTTTCCAGGTTCCAGCCCAGGCTGTTGAGGCCGTCGATGATGGCATCCCGGCGGGCGGTGTAGAGTTCATTCTGCCTGGTGATGATATCCTGGGGCCCCGTCAGGGCGGCAACGGCCGCTTCCTGGACGGCATTGAAGACCCCCGAGTCCACGTTGGTCTTGACAATGGAGAGGGCGGCCAGGATATCCCTGTTGCCCACGGCAAAGCCCACCCGCCAGCCCGTCATATTGTAGGGCTTGGAAAGGGAGTGGAACTCGATCCCCACTTCCTTGGCCCCGGGCACCGAGAGGAAGCTGGGAGCCTTGTAGCCGTCGAAGGTGGTCTCCAGGTAGGCGGCATCGTGGCAGATGATAATATCATGCTCCCGGGCAAACTCCACCACTTGGGCAAAGAATTCCGGTGTGGCCGTGGCTGCCGTGGGGTTGTTGGGATAGTTGAGGAACATCAGCTTGGCCTTCTGGGCCAGATCTCCGGGGATGCCCTTGAGATCGGGCAGGAAGCCGTTTTCCGGGAGGAGGGGTACCGCTTCCGGAGTTCCCCCCGCCAGCAGGGTGCCAATCCGGTAGACGGGGTAGCCGGGATCGGTGACCAGGGTGACATCCCCCGGGTCCACATAGGCGAGGAAAATGTGGGCGATGCCCTCCTTGGAGCCGATCAAAACCAGGACCTCCGTCTCCGGGTCCAGCTCCACATCGTGGCGCTCCTTGTACCAGCGGGCGATGGCCTCCTTCAGCTCCTTGATCCCTTCATAGGGAGGGTAGCGGTGGTTGGCCGGTTTTTTCGCCGCCTGGTACAGGGCTTCGATAACGTGGTCCGGGGTGGGCTGGTCGGGATCGCCAATTCCCAGGTCGATGACATCTATCCCTGCGGCCCTGGCCTTGGCCTTCAGCTTGTCGATTTCCGCAAATAAATAGGGGGGTATTGCCTCAATTCTTTTTGCTACCTTCATTTCTCTTCCTCCTTGTTTGGTGGTTTAGAGTATACTATGCCTGGCGTCCCAGGTATACGCCCCGGAAAACCTCGGTGGCCGGGCCCGTCATGTAGAGATGGTTGTTGTCGGCCCACTCGATGGTGAGGTCCCCGCCGGGGAGGCCCACGGTGAGCTTTCTTTCTGTTTTCCCCAGCAGGTGGCCGGCCACGGCCGTGGCACAGGCCCCAGTCCCGCAGGCCAGGGTCACCCCGGCTCCCCTTTCCCACACCCGGACCCTGGCCCTGGTGGGGGAGAGGAACTGGACAAACTCCACATTGGTCTTTTTGGGAAAGAGGGAGTGCCTTTCAATCTGGGGGCCCACCTCCTCCAGGCGGATGCCCTCCACATCGTCCACGGGGATAATGCAGTGGGGGTTCCCCATGGAGACGGTGGTGATGCGGAAGATCTGCCCCGCCGCTTCCAGGGGCATGTCTACAACGGGCTCCTCGCCCCCTTCGGCCAGGGGGATATCCCTGGCTGCCAGGCGGGGTTCCCCCATATCCACCTTAACCATGGTGACTCGCCCATCCTCCACCTGGCACTCGGGGACCATGATCCCGGCCAGGGTCTCCACCGTGATCTTGGTCTTGGTGGTCATTCCCCCTTCGTAGACAAACTTGGCGAAGCAGCGTATGCCGTTGCCGCACATTTCGGCCTCGCTGCCGTCGGAATTGAAGATCCGCATCTTAAAATCGGCCACCCGGGAAGGCTGCACCAGAATTAAACCATCGGCACCCACCCCGAAATGGCGGTGGCACATTTCCCGGGCCAGCTGGGGGTAGTCGGCAAGTTTTTTCTCCCGGTCATCGACCAGGATGAAGTCATTGCCCAGGCCGTGGATCTTGCTAAATTCCATCCTGCTTCCACCTCCCAAAGTCTTTTTACCTTCTTCTGCTGCGCTCGAAAGGGCCAGGTTCAAGTTCGCCCCCTTGAGCCCGGCACCCAAGGCCCCTCCAGGGGGCTTCAGCCCGGAAGGGCGGTCATAGCTTCCAGTTCTGGTATTCATTTTCAGTATTATATCATTAGAGGATAAAAGAGGGCAACCTTGGGGAAGAAGCCCGGCCCTTTTTAGGCTATGCTTAGATTTTACTAAAACCCCTCCCCCTAAAGGCCGCCAGAATGGTAAATTATTGCTTCCCCAGGCAGGAGACGGGGAAGGGGGAAAAGAATAAGAAATAGGATAGTTGGTAACCCTTGGACTGTTCCTGCCCGTAAAAGGGCAATGCCTGGCCTTGTTTCCCGGGCAGGGGCCGTCGTGAAGGGTTGCGGGAAAAGCCGGTCAACTAACAGGAAACTGTTGTGGGAAACCTTTAGGTGAATTGTTCTTAATCATCAGAAAGGGGGAACTTAAAATGCTACAACCAAAGAAGGAATACCGGGACCTTGCCCCTCCCGAGCGGGTGCTGCTGGGGCCGGGGCCCAGCGGTGTGGATCCCCGGGTCCTCAGGGTGATGGCCACACCCCTCTTGGGTCACCTGGACCCGGAATTTCTGGAGATCATGAACGAGACGGGGGACCTGCTCCGCTATGCCTTCCAGACGGAAAATGAGCTCACCCTGCCCATGTCGGGAACGGGCAGTGCCGGCATGGACACCGTCCTCTCCAACCTCCTGGAGCCGGGGGACAAGGCCATTGTGGCCGTCTGCGGTGTTTTCGGGGAGCGGATGGTGGACATTGCCCGGCGCTGCGGTGCCGAGGTGAAGGTTATAGAAGGGGAATGGGGTAGGATCATTGAACCGGAGCAGGTGGAAGCGGCCTTTGACGAGCTGCCCGGGGCCAAGCTCCTGGCCATTGTCCATGCCGAAACCTCCACCGGCATCCTCCAGCCCCTGGAGGAGATTGCCCGTATTGTCCACAAGCGGGATGCCCTCCTGGTGGCCGACTGTGTCACTTCCCTGGGTGGTGTCCCCGTCCTGATAGATGAGTGGGGCATCGACGCCGCCTACAGCGGTACCCAGAAGTGCCTCAGCTGCCCGCCGGGCCTGGCCCCTGTCACCTTCAACCAGCGGGCAAGGGAAGTAATGCACAAGCGGCAGACGCCGGTACCCAGCTGGTACCTGGATCTGACCATGATCCAGCGCTACTGGGGCAAGGAGCGCTTTTACCACCACACAGCCCCCATCAGCATGGTCTATGCCCTGCGGGAAGCCCTCCGGATTATCGCCGAAGAGGGGCTGGAAGCCCGCTGGGCCCGCCACCGGCTCCATGCCCGGGCCTTTGTGGCCGGCCTCGAGGCCATGGGCCTGGAAACCTTCGCCCAGGCCGAACACCGCCTGCCCAGCCTCATTACCATCCGGATCCCCGAAGGGGTAGAAGATGCCCCGGTGCGCCAGTACCTCCTGGACCAGTTCAACATTGAAATCGGCGGCGGCCTCGGCCCCGTCAAGGGCCAGATCTGGCGGGTGGGCCTCATGGGCACCAATTCCAACCGCAAGAATGTGACCCTGGCCCTGACGGCCCTGGCTTCGGCCCTCAACGCCCAGGGCTTCAAGGCTTCCGCCGCCGAAGGCCTGGCAGCAGCCGATGCCGTCTATGCTGAGAATTAAAGGAGGAGAAGCCGTGTTTAAGGGTATCTTTGCCCCCATTGCCACCCCCTTTGTCAATGACCGCATTGCCTGGGACAAACTGGAAGAGAACATGGAAAAATGGGCCGCATCCGGCCTGGCTGGCCTGGTGGTCCTGGGTTCCAACGGGGAGTTCCAGCTCCTTTCCCGGGAGGAAAAGGAAGAGCTCATCGCCTTTGTCTGCCAGCACACCCCCCAGGAAATGAAGGTTATGGCCGGGACCGGCTGTGAATCCACCGCCGAAACCATCGACCTTACCAGGCGGGCGGCGGAGCTGGGGGCCGACGCCGTTCTGGTGGTGACGCCCAATTATTATAAAGCCTGCTACACCCCGGCTGCCCTCAAAGAATACTACACCGACATAGCCGACGCCTCGCCCATACCGGTCATGCTCTATAACATGCCGGGGAACACGGGCATCAACATGCCCAGCAGCCTTATGGTAGAACTGGCAGGGCATCCCAATATCGTGGGGGTAAAGGACAGCTCCGGCAACATTGTCCAGATTGCCGAAACCATCGCCAACACCCCCGACGACTTTGCCGTCTTTGCCGGTTCGGCCAGCTTCCTCCTTCCTGCCCTGGCCCTGGGGGCCGTGGGGGCAACAGCCGCCCTGGCCAATGTTCTGCCCGAGGAGTGTGTGGCTGTCTACGAGCATTTTCAGGCCGGGCGCCTGGAAGAAGCCCGCAAGCTCCAGCACCGGCTCCTGGAGATCAACCGGGCCGTGACGGCCCGCTGGGGCCCGGCGGGGCTCAAGGCGGCCATGGATCTGGTCGGCTACTACGGCGGCCCGCCGCGGAAACCCATCCTGCCCCTGACAGCCGCAGAGCGGGAGGAGCTGAAGGATATTCTGGAGCGGGGGGGCTTTCTGCCCGGATCCGGTGCTGGAGACGCCCCCTGCTGCGGGTGCTGCTGCACCTGCGACTAAAAGCCTATCATACTAAAACCAACCACCGGCAAAGTTTTTCCCCTGGCCGGTGGTTTTTTTGTTCCTATACGCAAAACACTACAACCTTGCCGGGATAGGGGGACTGGCTGGGGATACTAACCCCCTCCGTTCCACTAAGCCTGTCCCCATTTTTTAACCCTAGTTAACCTGGGAAATGGTGGTAAGTGTCCTTCCAAAAAACGAAACAAGGGAAAAAGGGAAAATGGAATATGTGTCGAAATATACGCAATACGGGAAATGCAAAAAATCTTCCCCCCAGCCTGTCCTCCCGTGCCAGTTTAGGGGACAGATCAACCGGGGTCGGGTTGGGGATGTTCCCCGTTAACTAAGCCTGTCCCCGTGTGCAAAAAGGAAGTGACCCCCTTGGCCAAAAAAGAAACCCTCACCCCCATCAGCCGCACCACCTTCTTCCGCATCTACACCATAGACAAGCTCATCCGCAGCGGCACCTATCCCAACGTACCCCAATTGGCAGAAAAAATAGAAGTAAAACCCCGGACCATCGAGCGGGACATCGAATACATGCGGGATCTCTTGGGAGCACCAATTAAATACTGCTACAAAAACAAAGGTTACTATTATGAAGAGGAAGATTTCCGCCTGCCCCCCGTGCGCCTCACCGAGGGTGAACTCATAGCCCTCTTTCTGGGGCAGAAGCTTCTTAGCCGGTGCGCCGGCACCCCCTACGAACCCCAAATCCGCACGGCCTTCAACAAGGTCTGTAACTTTTTACCCGAAGCCGTTTCCGTCGATTTCAGCTCCTTTGACCAGTGGATCTCCTTCGATATGGAACCCCTGCGGGGGGACGAGGAAAAACTCCTGGAAGATTACCGGAAGGTCCTCGCCGCCATTGAAAGCATGAAAACCCTCCATATCAACTACTATACCGCCTACCGGGGAGAGTCCGGCTGGCGGTTTATCGACCCCTACCATCTCCGCTATTTCCAGGGGGCCTGGTACATTATCGCCTACTGCCACTGGCGGGGCGAAGTGCGGATCTTTGCCCTGGACAGGGTGCGGGAAATTAAAGAAACCGATATCCAGTATAAACCCCTTTCCAACTTCTCCCTCAAGGAGTATTTAGGGGAGTGCTTTGGCATCGAACGGGGCGACCAGCCCCACCGGGTGGTGGTCCAGTTCGCTCCCCAGCAGGCCCGCTGGGTGCAGGAAAGGGTATGGCACCCAAGCCAGCGGATGGAACACCTGCCCGACGGTTCGCTGCTGTTGGAGTTTACCGTATCCGGCCTGGGGGAGGTGAAACGCTGGATTTTGAGTTTTGGCAGTCACGCCCGGGTCATTGAGCCCGAATCCCTCCGGCAGGAGATTGCCCGGGAGATCGCCGGGATGGGAAAACTTTATTAACCCTCAAACCTTAATTTAACCGTGCTGGCGCCGGTGTGCGCATGAAAACCTGAAAACAAAACCAAGGCTAATATGGACAAATAAAAAAATATTACACAGGTAGCAGGAAAAATGAAAAATAGACAGAAGTTAAGAAAATAAGAAAAGAGAATAAATGATCATTAACCGACATATTCCCAAACGTCCGATTCTTCATCCTTGGGGAAGAAGGAAATTGTTACCGCCGAACATATGATCCCGTCAGCATTTTGCGGGGTGCCTGTGCTATCTTGTTATTGATAGTCCTCAACCCCGCAATACTATTCACTCCTTTTTCAGAACAGACTTGGAAGCAGTTTAAACTGTTCTCTATGTCTGTTTTGCTGTCAATAAGTCAGGGGGGTGAGGAAATTCCCTGCTAAAGGTTAGTTTAATGGAGAACAAAGGCCAACAAAAAATGAGCGTGAGGTGACGCAAATGAGTAGGTTTCGGAGTACAAAGCCTCTCGTAATTTTATTGGTTACAGTTATGATCCTGGGCCTCCTTCCCACCGCGGCCTTTGCCGCTTCCTTCAAGGATGTGGAAGGGCATTGGGCCCAGCAGCAGATTGAAACCTGGCTGCAGAAAGGCCTGGCTGGTGGGTATCCCGACGGTACCTTTCGCCCCAACCAGCCGGTGACCCGGGCGGAATTTGCCACCTTTGCCAACCGGGCCTTCGGCATCAAAGCTGAAGGTGGGGAAGAGGTGTTTTCTGACGTTCCGGCCTCTGCCTGGTTCTTTGCCGAAGTGACGGCAGCCAAGAATGCAGAATGCCGGTTACATATCCGGCTATCCCGACGGCACCTTCCAGCCCAATAATCCCATTTCCCGCCAGGAAGCTGCCGTCATCGTGGCCAAGCTCCTGGGCCTGAAGGGAAGCGGCGGCCAGTTCGCCGACCATCAGGACATTGCCCCCTGGGCCAGGGAAGCGGTGGAAGCGGTCCGGGCCGCCGGCATTATGGGCGGCTACCCTGACGGCACCTTCCGGCCCACCAACTCCATCACCCGGGCCGAGACGGTGGTCACCCTGCAGAAGGCCCTGGAAGTAAAAGAACCAGGGAAAGAATTTGAAAAGGTTTTCGATCAAGCCGGGGTCTATGGACCGGAAGAAGGCAGAGAGGTCATCGAAGGCGATGCCGCAGTAACTGCCCCCGGGGTCACCCTGCAGAACATCACCATCACCGGAGATTTACTCCTGGCGGAGGGGATCGGCGAAGGGGATGTCACCTTAAAGGGAGTTACCGTGCTGGGAGAAACCATCGTCAGGGGCGGCGGGTCCAATAGCATCAACCTGGAAAACTCTAACCTGGCCCGTCTTACCGTAACCAAAGAAGGCGTGCGCATTGTCGCCTCCGGCAGCACCAGGGTAACGGTAACAACCCTCGAATCCGGGGCCATCCTGGTATCAGTAACAGATGACGAGTCCGGCGGTTTCCAGAATGTGATCATCTCCGAAGAAATAGCCCCTCAGGCGAAGATAACCCTGGAGGGCGATTTTGCCGAGGTCAATGTCAAAGGCGCTGTATCAGAACTAGAAATTGCTGACGGCAACGTCAAAGAAATTAATATTGAAGCTCCTGTCAAGGTCACCGGTGAGGGTACCATAACCACCGCCAATATCGAAGTAAATGGTGTTGAAATCGAACAGAAACCGAAAAAAACAAATATATCAGAAGGTGTTACAGCAACAGTAGCGGGAGAAGAAGTAAAGGGTGATAAGACCCCCTCGCTGGGTGGAGGCGGCGGTGGAGGGAAGACAACGATTTCTGTAAGTGCTATTAGTGTGGAACCGAAGTCGATAGAAATGACAGTTGGGGACTCAAAGCAACTTACCGTAACATTTGATCCAACCAATGCAACTAATAAAGCAGTTACCTGGGAATCGGATAACGAAGAAGTTGCGACCGTTGATAAGGATGGCAAGGTGACAGCGGTTAAGGCTGGCAAGGCCACCATCACAGT